>Ga0214921_10000155_pt1 | contig 130824 bp, 115 predicted proteins | sample LL1505_MetaG_FD_177992 | JGI IMG/M metagenome (GOLD analysis project Ga0214921, IMG submission 177992) | Freshwater microbial communities from Lake Lanier, Atlanta, Georgia, United States - LL-1505 | ecosystem: Environmental > Aquatic > Freshwater > Lake | place: USA: Georgia | collected... | reverse complement strand
GCGATCTGTCAAGAGACGTTCATCCAAGAAACGTTCAGGTAAAAAGCGATCTGTCAAGAGACGTTCATCCAAGAAACGTTCAGGTAAAAAGCGATCTGTAAAAAGATCCAAAAAACGTTCTGTAAAAAGACGTTCGTCCAAGAAACGTTCAGGTAAAAAGCGTTCTGTAAAAAGATCCAAGAAACGTTCTGGTAAAAAGCGTTCTGTAAAAAGACGTTCATCCAAGAGACGTTCTGGTAAAAAGCGTTCTACTTATTCTGATTCTAATTGTAGAAGAAGTAAAATAGCACAAACAATGTCAGAATTTAAGAATAAAAAATTAAAAATGGGTAAAAGTAAAAAGGTTGTAAAAAATAAAAAGCAGGCTATAGCAATAGCATTATCACAAGCAGATCGTTATTGTAAATAATTATTTAAAGAAAACTTTTTTTATATTTATCTTGTTCTACTTTGAAAGCGTCTTTAATTTGTAATCTTGTATTAGTGCCAATGAATTCATTGCTGTGAATTTTATTTGATTCTTGTGGGTTATTGCATAGGGGGTTAAAACGATTGATAGTAATTTCAGAAAGGACATTGCAACTGCGATTAAGTCTTGTATATTCAGGTACTAAATCTGTATTTGTACATTCTGGTAATTTTGACCATTGTAAAGCTTTAGCGGTATTGGGGTTAAATCTAGTTTCAGGGCATTTTGATAATTGTCGAGTTTGTCCTTTAAGATCGCTTTCAATATCTACGATAGAGCTAGGGACGCTATTAAATGGGTTATGCATAAATGGAGAGGCTGCCAAGTAACATGATTGTTTAGATTCGATGATAGATGAGTCGGTGGTCCATTCGAAGGGGGCTACACTTTCTTGATTTTTTTTTTGCAATGAACAGTCGTCATAAAGGGATCTTGAAAAGGAAAAATGAGCTTGTTCTTCGGTTGATATTGGTTTTGGAGTAGACATATTTATAATATATATATAATAAAATAAATTTAAAAAATTGATAATATAAATTTTAATATATGAAATATGAAATATGATTCTAAATATAATAACAAGTGTAGTATGGTGGGTATATTTATATAGGAATATATTAACGTCAATAGTATATTTTAGATATTATGATTTAGATAATAAGATAATAAAGTTATTATTATTAATGTTATATAGTTTTTCAGATGAGATGATGTCATTTTTATTTTTAGTAGAGTATGCTCGTATATTTTTATCGATGGAAATGATAAAATGTGTTAATATATATAGGTATGTAAGATGGATGGAATACAATTTATTAACTGGTATAATTTATCCGTATTATGGTACATTTATGTTAAATATGAGTTCAAGGGTTGTAGAAATGATGATGATAATATTTTTATTAAATTTATATAGTGAATTAAATAATATAGTACATGTAAGATTGTATTCAAAATATAAAAAGAGGTTAGATTTATATTATAATGAAGATGAGATTAGTGAGTATTATAGAATAAAATCAAAATTGGACAAATATTGTGTATATATATTGATATGTTATACATTATCAATAATTTCATATAATATGTGGATATATACGTTTTATTTATATTATATGAGTTTGATAGTGGAAAATTACTATATGTTAGACAATATATTATACAAGAATACAAGAATGCAAGAATAAAAGAAAATGAAAAATTATGTCATGCATGTGATAATAAGTAATAAATGAGTCATGATATTGATATAAAGGTAGCGACGATAACATTAACGACAAGATTGCCGGATTGCGAATTACATTTAATTAATATTGGAAAATATTTAGAGATAGATGATGAGATATTAGGTATAAAGTATAATTATGCCAAGATGTCAATTATAAAGGGAAAATATTTAACGACGATATATAAAAAGTGTAAAACAAAAAAAGAGTGTAAGATAAACAAGGTATTATTTTATAATCAAGTAAGTATGATAGTAAATAATGGTGGGAATAGTGTAAATGTTAAATTATTTAAGAATGGTAGTTTACATTTAACTGGGTGTAAGAGTATAGAAGAGGGTAATATAGTAACGAAGATTGTATATAAAAAGTTGGATGAGATGAGAAATAAGAGAGATGTAATATTATTAACAAAGGATATGAATAGTGTATTATTAGATAATGATAATTTAGTATATTCGTACAATAAAAAAAACATTATAGGTTATGTGGATAATAAGGAGTATATAATAAATAAAAAGAGTTATGTAATAGATGAAAAAACGGAGATGTTTATAAGTTCAAAGGTTGAGAAGCAGAGAAAGAAGATGATATATAATTTAGATGGAGAGTATATAGGTTATTCACAGATAGAGATGATGAATAACAGGAATAAATTTTACAAGAGGAATACACAGAGTGTGTATTGTGATAAGGGGAATGATTTGATATATTATAATAATAAAATATTGATAGGAAAGATTGTGTATAATATAGATGAGTCGAATGTTACACAAAAGGAAACGGCAATGGATATAATGGAAGTGGTATATGAGTGTAATCCTTTTGTAAAGGGTGATTATAAGTTAAATAGTGCTGATTTAGGTTTGTCTGTAAATTGTATGAATGTGTATTTTAATTTAAATTATACTATAAATAGGCAACGTTTATATGATAAATTAATAGAAAGGGGGTATATATGCAAGTATAGTCCGGAGACATATTCTGGAATTAGGTTGATATACAAGTTTCCTTTAAATAATATATATAATGGTAATAATATGGGTATGTGTTATTGTAGTACAAAATGTACATGTTTGAATGTAACATTTTTAATATTTCAGAGTGGAAATGTTATATGTACGGGTTTACGTAGTGATAATGATAGCAAGATGATAACTGAATATTTTATAGAGATGTGTAGTGGTATAAAAGAGAGTATACAGAAAAAAACATTGATAAAAATTTAATGTATATTTTTTATATTTATTTTATAAGTAAATATAAGTAATAGGTGATATATAGAATGTCTTTAGGCATAGAGGTATATGATATGATAGATAACAAGTTGTTAAATAAGGGAGGTGTTCCATTTGCAATATTATCAGATGATTCAATAAATGTAATTAAGGAAAAGATTTTTTGTTTAATGGGTAATGACAATGAAGAGGATAGTTATATTAAATATTATCCTAATTTTGTAAAGGTGGTAGATGATAGTGGTAAACGGGTAGAATTATGTGAAAAGAGTAGTATGAATAAGATATATATATCAAGTATAGTGGATGATATAAAGAATAAAGGATCAAGTATAGTTGATTTATATTTTAATTTAGATACGGATATATTTTATGATTTATATGATAAATTAAAGGTCGAATATGAAGAGTTGATGGAAGAGGATTTAATATTTGTAGTAAAATACAATTTATTAAGGGAATTAAGGGATGATAGTATGTTGAATCAGATAACATTGATAGAGCCTGGTATAGATAATATAATAACAGATTATGTAGATACTATTAAAAGAAAGAGATTAGATATGAAAAAGGGTCATATGAATATACAAAAATCGCTGAGTGAATTTTATGATTTAGTATATAAAACACAAGAGTTTCCAGAGATAAATAATATAAAATATACGGGTGTGGTATTATCATTAGGTGACCGGAGTAGTAAAAAGTTTATAAAATTATCACAGATTTTCAATGTATTTGAGTTATCAAAGGAGATGCCATTTATAGCTTTAGCAAATAAGGAAGGGGATCCTATGGTAAAGATATATAATGATATATTGAATATGTTATCGGAGAAAGAGATGAAATCATGGATATTAAATGAAAAGAAAAAGTTAAATCAGACTAGTTATAAAAAGATAAAGGGATTGATGATAAAATATAAGATAAATAATACATTTTTGACGTTAAATTTGATGGAAAATGGTTATATGAATATAAAGATAAATTTTGCAGATAATGAGGTGAAAATGTTGGATGAAATAATAGATATAATGAAGTTGGGTGTAAATAATATAATAAGTTATATAAATTCGTTAGGTGGAATTTTTTCAAAATCGCAAAAATTAAAAGTAGTTGAGAATATCTATAAAATAGAGTCAGTGACTGCTGTCGTAGAGACAACAAAATTAATAGATATGGAAACATTAAAAGGTGTATTATTTAAGGCAGGTTATAGTGATATTTTTGCGATAAAAGATACAAAGTCACAAGAAATGGTATCTATGTATTATAAAAAAATGTGTAAGATGAATGTAGAAGATATGGAAACGAAGGGTATAACAGTTACTGTAAGAAATAATCCATACAAGTTGGATTCTAGTTTAATAAATGTGTATAGTGCATTAAATATATCTAGTATAGAGAGGATAGCAAAAATGTTAATATTAATGACAAAAACAAAAGCGAGAAAAAAATACATAAACCCGATAGTCGCACATTTAGTAGATACTGAAAAAGGTGAACAAAAAATAACGTCAAAGGCGAATATAAAAATGATAAGAGAACAAGGTGGTGTTAATTTAAGTTCAAAAAAATGTCAGAAGCAGAGACAACCAAAGGTATTAGATGGAAGTATGGAATATAAATTGGCAAAGGATGATAGTTATCTATTAGAATTCAAAGGAAACAAGTATTTATGTCCTAATATAGAGTATCCGTATCCTGGTTTTATAGGAGATAATTTACCATGTTGTTTTAACAAACCACAAAGGCATACTGAAAAGTATATAAGAAATATGCATCCAGAGTTGAATGATATATTAGTAAGACCATCTAATTTTAAAGTGGATATAACAAAAGATAATGTTACATTTGAGACATATGTTATAAAAGTAGTATCTGATTATATGCCTATGATGAATGAAAGAAATTCATTACCTAGATATTATTATATATCTGAAGAGAAGGATTTAGTACCAATAAAAAATGACGATTTAGTAAGTAGATTAGAAATATTAGAAAATGAAAAGGAGATATGGTTAAATGAGGTATCATTGGCAACATTAGTATTTGAGCCACCAAAAAATAAATGTAATAATACTCCGAATATGGAAATAAAGAGTGATATAAATTTAAATGCACCTTGTGAGCATCATGAAAAGAATAAGATATTTGGATATAATCAAAATTCATTTCCTTGTTGTTTTGCAAATCGATTAGATCCATATGTAAAACGTGTTAAAAAGGTGGATGATACAAAAGTGAAGGATTATATATTACAACAGGATAAAATATTAAATCCTGAAAAGATAGGTATATTGCCTCCAAACATAGATAATATATTTAATAATTTGTCAAATAGGGATGCGAACACAAAATTTTATAAAAGAGGTGTATTAACCGGACAGTCTTTACATTCATCATTTATAAATGCTGTATTATATGGTTCCAATTATAGGATAAAAAATGCAAATGATTTTATAAAGTATATAATTGAATATTTAGATACTAATCCAGATGAGTTTCAAAAATTGAATGGTGGTGATATAGCAAGAAAATATGGATCATTAAAAGGTTTTATAAAGAATATTAGTAATAGTTCTTGGTATGATTTGTTAGATATAACACAAAGATTAGTAGGATGTAATATATTGGTAATAAATATTCCATATATACCAAATAAACTAGAGTTGGATTATAAGAATACAAGATTACATTGTGCGTATAATATAAAAATGGATAATAGGTATCCGTATATAATATTGATAAAAAAAAAGAATACATTTGAGAATGTGATTGAAATGGACAAAGGCAAGAATATAGTAGCATATAATTTTAAATATGATAGTAGTAGTAATATAAAGGAAAATGTAGTAAACTTTTTGTTAGATTTTTATGAATCAACTTGTATAAAAGAGGATATATTTCCAGAAAATTTTAAATATGACAAGTTATATACAAATGATGAGTTGCATAATTTTATAAAGGATACTGCGGTTAAAATAAAGTTTCAATTATTAAATGAATATAATAAGGTGAATATGGTGGTAACAGATAATAATGTGATATTACCAATAAAACAAAATGGTATAAAAGATTATGCGCCATTTATGAGTGTAGAAGAATATTTAAAAGATAATTTATTAACATTAGAAGAGTATATAAGGGGTATAACTTTAATAAACAAGTATATACCAAATCCGATAAATATATTAGGTGTGACAATAGAAGATAATAAATATACAGCTGTTCAGACAAATTTTGGGATATTAATTCCAGTGAAACCTTCAGTTAGGGATGATTTATTATTCACGTATCCTATATTAAATTTCAAGTATTATAGTAATGTAGATAAAAAGTATAAATTAGATGTGATAGATAGTGATATAGAATACAAATTGGGTAGTATTATATTTAATGATGATAAAGTAATAAAATATGTGAGACAGATAGTTGTAAATAAAGAAATGAGTGAAGATGAAAAGATAGATGAAATGGTAAAATTATTTGAAAAAATAAAAGGTTATTTTTATGTTAAAGACGAGTTTAATGAAGATAAATTAAAGGCTATAGCAAAGAAATATATAATAAATATGTCTATGGTATATTCTGATATTATGAGAGGTATGAAAGATAAAATATATAAAATTAAACAACAGTTAGCATCGGTTATATCAGTAAATGAAGATTTAATAAATAGAATAAAAGGTTTAAATAAGAAATCAGATATGAATAGAGTTAAAAAGATTAATGAAATAATTGGTATTTTTAAAAATATAATGGATGAGAATACAAGTGAATTTATATTAAAACATATAGCGAACGAGGTTATAAATGATAATATAGAAAACGCGTTGTTAAATAATATGATAGTACCAGATGAGTTTAATGTTGATGAAATAACGATGAAGGAAAGTGAATCAGTTTTATTGAATATAGAAGATATAAAGAATTGGGTGAAAAAGTATAAAAATGTCGAAGATGAGGATGAATATGTAGATGTAGAAGAATAGTATGAACTACTAAAATAAAATTGAATTTAATTTATAAAAGGATATTTATTACTAAAAACAGTTAACTATTAAAAATGTCAGTTATTAAGGCTAGTGCTATTGATTTGTCTCAAATTACTTTTTCGGATGTTAAAAGTGATGTTCACGGTAGAAAAATGGTGTTTATTAATCGAAACGGTGGTAAAATTCTTGTTCAAACTCCCAAGATGTATGCATCAAATGGTATTAAGCGTTGGAGAAAAAAGGATGCTGTAGATAATTTGGATGACAAGTTTGAAATGGAGCTTTCTTTTTATGGTGAAAATGGTTCTGATAAGCACTCTGAAGAGTTGCGAACGTTTCACGAAAAATGGAATGAATTTGATGAATTGATTAAAACAAAGGTAATTGAGAAATCAAAGGAATGGTTGAGTATGCCCAAGTTGGATAAAATAACATTGGAATCGGTTATGTATACGCCTATGGTGAAAATTCCAAAGGACAAAGAGGGGAATGAATTGCCTTATCCTTCACGTGTTCGTGTCAAGTTGGATCGTGAAATGGATTCAAATGGTAGTTATACGGGTAAATTTTTGAGTAATAAAAAGTTTAAAACTGAAATTTTGATGTTTGATGAATCAAAAGAGAAGTTGGAAATGAATGAAAACAATGCAGAGACTGTTGTATCTAAAGGATCCCAGGTTATTTGTATTATGGAATTGGTATATTTGAGTTTGTCCAAGACGACTATTTCTACAAAATGGAAATTGGTACAAGCTAAAGTATTTGGCAATAGAGATTCTATTACTGGATATGCAATGTTGGACGAAGATTCTGCTTCCCAACAAGAAGACTTGGATACTGAAAATGAAGTGGTAAATACAACTCTTCATAAAGAAGACACTACAGTTGTTAATGAAAAAAAAGAATCTGAAGAACAAGAAGAATCTGAAGAGGAGGAAGAAGAGGATGAAGAAGAAGAAGAGGAAGATGAAGAATCTGAAGAGGAGGAAGATGAAGAAGGACAACAGCAAGAAGAGGAAGTGAAAGAGCCTGAACCAGAGCCGATTCCAGAGCCGGCAGTGACAAAGAAGGTAGCTAGAACGACTACTACGCGTGGTAAGAAGGTTGCTAGTGTAAATGCGTAATTAAAAATACAAAAGTATAAAAAAAATATAAAAGTACAAAAAAATATATAAAAATTATATTATAGTTTATTATAAAATGTATTTAAAAGTAAATAAACATTTAAATACAATATGATTACGAAATTAGATAATGCGACATTGACCAAGTATAATGATAGTGCGAGAATATGTGGTATGGTAATGGGGGAAATTAAAGGAAAGATAAATAATGGTCGGATGTTAGATGTATATGAATTATGTAAATATGGTGATAATAGAATTGTAGAAGAGTGTGCCAAGGTATATAAGAAGGAAAAGGTAAAGGGAGTAGCATTTGCGACGTGTATATCATTGAATGATTGTGTTGGGTATTATATATATGAGGAAAGTAGTAGATATAATAGAATTAAAGATAGGGATGTAGTTAAAATTGAGTTGGGTGTAAATATAGGTGGGTGTATTAGTAGATTGGGGGATACTATTATATATAATATGGAGGATGAGGATGAAAATAAGAGAAGGTATATAAGATTTTTGGATGATTTACAAATGGAAATTGTAAAGTATATGGTATTGGATAATTTTGAGGAGGATGAAAATGGTGAAAAGAGAATGACAAATGATGATATGAGGATGTTTATAGAAAGTAAATGTGTAGATGCTGAATGTTTTCCGGTGGAGAATACTGTGAGTTATCAGCATTTAGGTGGTGCGTTCAAGGTGCAAGAGTCTAATTATATGGTATTAAATCATAAGAAATATTATGATGATGATGATAATTTGATTGTGGAGCCAAATTTATGTTTTGACATAGTAAATGATGATGTGTATACGATTGATGTGACGGTGGTTGAGAACAAGGAGGACGAGAGTGAGCATGTGTATAAGATTCCGCATAATGCGCATATAATGAGGTATAATGAGTGTTATTATAATTTAAAATTGAAGAATTCAAGGGATTTTTATTCTATGGTAAAAACAAAGTATGGCATGAATGCGTTTAATTGTATAGAATATAGAAAGGGTATTAAGAATAGGGTGGGTATAAAGGAGTCGAGTGAGGTTGGGATATTAGAAGAGTATCCGATTATGTATAACAAGGATGGATTGAATGTGTATCATAAAAAGTTTACGGTTGTAGTGAGAGATAATAAAATGGTGTTATTAAAATATTATTAGACGTGTTTATGCGTGCGTTCACTTTGAATCAATAATTTTTATTATATAGTATAAATTATAAAGTATTTTTGATCACATTATGTTTAGATAAATATAAGAGGGGTGTATAAAACTTTAGAAACGGCTATTAATAATGCTTATGAAGATGATGATATGTATACATTTGTATCAGAATATAAAATTAATTCAAATAAAATTATAAGAAAGTGGAGAATTATAGATGGGAAAAATGCAGAAGATGGACAGTTTTAATTGGGAATGGGAGCCTTGCGTTTAAAGTTTAAATAGAATTACAGAAATAAATTTTATTGTATTATAATATCTTACAATAAGATATATGTCAAAGTCAAGAAAATTAGGGTATACATTTAGTACATTATATTTAAATGACGGAACACATGCCTTGGCGGATGAAAATTTTCATCCAGTGAAGCCGAGTTATGCCGGTGATTTGAAATATTCAGTGCAATCATCTGATCATAATGGGTGGTTAAAATGTGATGGTAGAAGTTTAAGTAGAACATTATATGCAAAATTATTTGAGGTGATAGGTACTGCGTTTGGAAATGATGATAGTGAAACATTTAAATTACCTGATTGTCGTGGTCGTGTATTAGGAACGATTGGTACTGGTGCTGGTTTAACTGCAAGATCATTAGGAGCGATGGTTGGTGCTGAGACGCATACATTAACAGTTGGAGAAATACCAAGTCATACACATACTGTAGGAAATACTGTAAACATTACTGGAGTGGATACACCAGGTACAATTGATAATTCAGGAGGAGAGATTGATACAAATACTTTATATACTACAACATCATCTGCAACAGGTGGTGGAGGTGCGCATAATAATATGCAGCCGACGATATTTATTAGTAACATATTTATTTTTAGTTACTAAAATAGTGCGTTCAATATAAAAATTAGATAATATTATTTTATAGATATATATTAAATATAAAATAATGTCACTTGCGTCTTCTTTGTCTTAAATTGTAAAAATATATCGTAATATGGGCGCCTAGACATATTATAATAAAATAAATAATTTAAAATAATTTACGTAAATTAAACTACAAATGGATTTAGCATATTAGAACAATATTATTACTTGATCATTTTATTCAATGTTATTAAATGCCATTTAGTCTTCGTCTTCAGATTCTTCTTCGATGTCACTTGATCATTTTATTCAATGTTATTAAATGCCATTTAGTCTTCATCTTCAGATTCTTCTTCGATGTCACTTGATCATTTTATTCAATGTTATTAAATGCCATTTAGTCTTCATCTTCAGATTCTTCTTCGATGTCACTTGATCATTTTATTCAATGTTATTAAATGCCATTTAGTCTTCGTCTTCAGATTCTTCTTCGATGTCACTTGATCATTTTATTCAATGTTATTGAATGCCATTTAGTCTTCATCTTCAGATTCTTCTTCGATGTCACTTGATCATTTTATTCAATGTTATTGAATGCCATTTAGTCTTCATCTTCAGATTCTTCTTCGATGTCACTTGCGTTTTCTTCGTCTTCATCTTCAGATTCTTCTTCGTCTTCATCCCACCATCCTCTATGATCGTCGTCGCTGTAATCCTCGTTTAATTGACCGTGAAATTCCTCAATATATTCCTCACCGTTTACGAGATTAAGATTAGGATATTTATCTCTTGGGAATATAAAGTTTCCTGTATGCCAAATAGTGTGTAGTCTGGGATAACTGGGTAATTCAGTTACAGTAAATCGATCATTGAAATTACAATTTAGTATTGTTAAATTAGGATATTCTGGCAATGTGGTTAATAGATTAAGACTGCAATTAAGAGTTGTTAATCTAGGATACTGCGGCAATGTACGTAATCGATTAGTACTACAGTTAAGAAGTGTTAAGTTAGGAAGCTCCGGTAATGTGGTTATTTGATTATTACTGCACACTAAGCCTGTTAAATTAGGATACTCCGGCAATGTACGTAATTGATTATCATTGCAAAACAAGTCTTCTAAATTAGGATACTCTGGTAATATGGTTAATTGATTGTTATTGCAATTAAGATTTATTAAATTATTATACTCCGGTAATGTACGTAATTGATTAACCTTGCAATTAAGATGTGTTAATCTAGGAAGCTCCGGTAATGTACGTAATTGATTGTTATAGCAGACAAGATGTGTTAATTCAGGATAACTCGGTAATGTGGTTAATTGATTACGAGTGCATTTAAGTATTCTTAAATTAGGATATTCCGGTAATTTAATTAATTGATTATTACTACAGTCAAGAAGTGTTAAGTTAGGAAGCTCCGGTAATGTACGTAATTGATTGTTATTGGAGACAAGAATTATTAAATTAGGATACTTTGGTATACTCGTAATTTCTCTGTTATCAAACTGTATTTCGGTATGATTGTAAAATCTCATGTACAAATTGAATATTTTAAATAAATCATACGTTCCGTCTTGCCTTTGAACATTTGCTTGCGTTGTTCCATTCATAATGTAAATAAAATTGTTTGGAACAGTGTAATCTACTTGCATATCACGAAGACGGGTTTCTATAATTTGTGTTAACTCTCTCCTAAAAGATTCTTGATTTTCTCCATAGCAATGATTTCTATTCATTCTACAAAAATTAAATACATCGGTTAAAGAACCTCCTGTATTTATTATCTGTGTAATAATGTTAAAAAATGCATAGTAATCTTCTAATATTGGCCTACGATTTGCTACGATTTTATTAGTGTTACTTGTATCGGTTGTAATGTCACTTGCATCGGTTGTAATATCACTTGTAATGTCACTTTCTTCACTTGCAATGGTTGTTTCAGGGCGCCTAGACATTTTATTTTATATAATATGATAATAAAATAAATAATTTAAAATAATTTACGTAAGTTTCTTTACGTGAGTGAGATTAGGATATCGATTTCTTGGGAATACAAAGTCTTGCGAATAAACAATACGCGTTAGCATGGGATAACTCGGTAATGTGGTTAATTCAGGATTACGACTGCAAAAAAGATATGTTAAAATAGGATAAGGTGGTAATGTACGTAATCGATTATTATGGCAGTCAAGTTCTTCTAATTTAGGAAGCGATTCTGGCAACGTGGTTAATTGATTGTTACTGCAATTTAGATTTTCTAATTTAGGAAGCGATTCTGGCAACGTGGTTAATTGATTGTGACTGCAATTTAGTTCTTTTAATTCAGGAAGCAATTCTGGCAACGTGGTTAATCGATTGTGACTACAATTTAGTTCTTTTAATTTAGGATACTCTGGCAACGTGGTAAATCGATTGATATTGCAATTTAGTCTTGTTAATCTAGGATAATTGGGCAAATTATTTAATCGATTGATTTTGTTAGCGTAACGTAAATCGTTAGCACAGTCAAGACTTGTTAAATTAGGACACCTTGGTAATTCAGTTAATGGATTGATACTGCAATCTAGTTCTATTAAATCAGGATAATTAGGTAATGTCTGTAATAGATTAAATCTGCAATCAAGATATATTAATTTATCAAGCTTCGGTAATGTGGTTAATTCATTATCACTGCAATTAAGATATATTAAATTAGGATATTTTGGTATACTCTTAAGACGTTGGGCAGAACAGTTTATATTGGTATGATTGTAAAACTTCATGTACAAATTGAATACTTTAAATATATTATACGATTCATCTTTTTTCCCCCATCCCCCTTTGTTTATGTCTAATCCATCTATTGTAACATCAGTACGCGTTCGGTTATTCATAATGTAAATAAAATTGCTTGCTTCCATGTAATCTACTTGCATATCACGAAGACGTTTTCTTACAATTTTCTCGAGAATAATTCTAAAATGATTCCGAAGGTCGGGATGATTGCATATAGCTTGCTGACCTTTACAAAAATTATTTACATCTCTTAAAGAACCTCCGTTATTTATTAATTGTTTAACAATTTCTAAAAATAATTCGTAAGGTAATGTAATGTCACGTGTAATATCACTTGCATCGGTTGTAATGTTACTTGTAATGTCACTTGCGTCGGTTGTAATGTCACTTGCATCGGTTGTAATGTCACTTTCTTCACTTGCAATGGTTGTTTCAGGGCGCCTAGACATTTTATATTATATGATATGATAATAAAATAATTTACGTAAATTAAACTATAAATGTATCACTATCGTTATTTCCATATGATAAATGTAAATTTGCGTTCATTTCTAAAAGAAACAACTCTCCATTCAGAGCAATTAAAAACATAAGGATGCAGAGTACGAAAAAATGGTTCTAAATCTGAATTGAAAATGTCTGATGTATTGTCAGGTGGGTCAGTGACGAGCATATATTCAATTTGATCTTGTATTTTATATTGCATAAGATGGTGATGAAATCCATAATCAATAAGATCTTTTTCAGTTAATTCGTTTCCTAAATATATTGTAAAAGGCATTCTTAATAATATTAATAAATAAATTAATTTTTATAGTATAAATGTTTAAAAAGTGTTTAATTTATATTTTTTATTAGAATTATCATTAAGTTCTTTTGCTTTTTCATTATATGCTTTTGCTGCTTCAATATCAGATGTAAATAGACCTAAATTAAGTTGTTTTTTATTATAAACAATATATGCTCTATATTTATTTAAATTTTTATGTAATGATACACCATAAAATTTACTAGTATTTTCTAAAGGATTCTTTTTTTTATCAAAAACAATATGATTTTTTTCTTCAGTTTGGTAATCAGGAATATCATTTAATTGATAATTTGTACCATACTGATTATTAAAGTATAATGCCTGTTGATTATAAATTTTTGCACATTGGATTTCATCAACATTTTGACATAAATTATAAGATTTATTTTTAAATTTAATTGCTGAATTATAATATTGTCGTTGTGAATTAAAACTTACTCCTCTAAATTTAGATGATTTTTGATTTAATATTTCTTTTTTTGTAACAGTCGGAATATCTATAGGTGTTGGGACAAAATCGGGGATTTCATTTAATGTATAATTTGTATTATCGTTTTGGTTTAAAAAGGTTGCATAATTATTATAAGCTTTTGCTGCATCTAATTCTGTATCATAATATCCAAGAAAATTTATTTTATAATCCTTTTTAAGTTCTGCTTTCCATTTTTGTTTTTCAATAGAAAAACATACACCTTTATATGTACCAGTTCTATTATATGTTTGTTGACCAGTTAATTTATAGACGTTTGTTTCTTGTATATTTTCATTGGTTTCACTTTTAATTTCATTTGGTAAACGTTTATTTGTAATATTATTGTTTGTTACATATTCTAAAAATTTTTCATTCGTTGTAAAGTTAAATTTATTTAAAAATAAACAAACTTTATCCATTAAATCAATTGCATATTTTAGTTGTGTTTCATTAGAAAAATAAAACCATTCTTTACGGCCCTTAATATTAAAAGGTTGTAAAATATTGTGAATAGTTCTTTCAAATAATTCTGTATCATAAACTTCAACTTCATAATAAAGATAATATGCTGTATTTAAATTTCTAACACGTTTTTCGGTATTAGTAGCCATACCAATTTTGTAATGACCAGGTTTTGAAATATCAGTTACTAAGTAAACATATCCATTTTTCCAAGATGAAAACCCATATGTATGTGGTTTATTTTCCAATAACTCAATCTTTTTATTTTGTTGTTCTAATTGCAATTTCAATGCTTCACTTTCTTCTTTCATTGTATCTTGTAATAGTTCTTCTAATTTAAGATAATATTGACGTATTTCTTTACTTTTTTTAGTTCCTGCTAACATACATAATCCCTTAAATGTTTCAATATTTAACATAACTTGTTCCTGATTATGACCTCCTCGTGTTTCATTGTTTTGCTCCACCGAATTGTGGAGCAAACATTTATAGTCTATATTTGTAGTAAAATGTTTTTCCAAAGTTCTTTTAGCAGGATCTTTTCTTGAAAATCCTATCCATTTCCATACCTTATCTAAATCAATAACAAAATCCGTTTTAGAGTTATAATTAAGATATGTATAAAAACTGGCAACAAACAATTGTTGCTGATCATCTGTAAATGTTTCTTGAATTTTGTGTAATAAATTGGTTTGAAATTCTGTAGATAATTTTGAGACGGGGCTATTATTTATTAAATTAACAATGTCTAATCGTTGAAAGTTGTCCATTGTTATGATTAATAATATATAGTTATCTTTAAATACTTTTTTGTAATTTTTTGCAAAAGTTAATAAAAATTACAAGAAATGTTTATTTGCGTTTATTTTTTTGTAAATCTTTGTGATATTTTTTGAGTGTGTCTTCGAAATTGAGAGATAATCCAAAGTGGAAGGCTTCTGGGCGTTTATCCATTATATATTTGCACGATTCTCCTGGTGTCATGTTATATTTTCCCATTAAATATAAAGCAATGCACGCTGCCGATCTTTGGCGGCCAGCATAGCAATGTACGTAAATATTTTGTTTTTGTATACCGGCGTGTTTATGGATAAATTCGATAGCAGCGGGTGCGAATTCGTATAATTTATTAATATCGATATCTTTTAGAGAATCGTCGATGGGGATACGCATATATTCTATATCTTTTTTATTAGAAAAGTGGTTTGGAATATCTTTAGTACAATTTAACACGGCTTTGATTTTTTTATCTTTAAAAAATTCTGAATCTTTAGCGCCTTGATAATTACCTAGATAAATTTTAGGTGTAATTTTACTGTATTTATGTAATGGTTTATCTTCATCTTTGATTTTTAAACCATTTTTTATTGGAGAATGTTTTCTAAGAAGATCAGCTGGGCTAATTTTATGAGTTGTTTTACGAACTCTTGGTTTTGCCTTGGCTATTTTAATTTCAGGCATATATAATATATAGTTTAGAAATTAAAAATAATTAATAACATGAATATGAAAAGAATAACATTAAAATTATTAGGTTGGACCATTAATTCAATTAATAAAAATGAAAGAATATAAGGTATTATTTTTGGGAATGAAATTCCTATTAAGATTAAAAGGGTAATATAAACATTCAAGGGTATATGAAATAATTGTAAAAAAGGAGCACAAAAATAATATGAAATAGATATTTTGTGTCGATCTTTAATATTATCTAAAAAATAATTTACTGTCACTGGGAAATCATATTGTGTCAATGAAGAACTTTCAGGTGTTGATAATTGATAACCTAAATTTTTTTTACACGCATAAATATTAAATTTTTCTGAATGTTGTAAAAATTTAACATCTACATGATAAGATGCTTTATCTAAATAATATAATAATTTTTTAGCGCATTGATTAGATATGATATAACAATGAAAGCCTATAGGAGCTTCTGGTATAAAAATATATTTTGAATTTGGTTGTTGTTTTGCATTTTTAATATTTGGTAAAACTATTTTAGAAAATGAATGAATAAGATTATAGTTATGATCTGGATCACTTGCACCAAAGGATCCTACGTATAAAAAATCCCAAAGGGGGTCTATTTTAAATAAATCATCCAAGGCAAGTTTTAAATCTTTTTGGAAAGATTTGACTAATTTACAATCATCTTCCATAATAAGAGCATATTTATCATTGTTTTTTAACATTGTTTTCCAAGTTTTTTGATGAGATAAAAAGCAACCTAACATGCCATAAGTACAAAATGTGTTGCCAAAAGTTGTGCAATAAAGTTTTAATTCCTCTTTAGTTAATTTTTTACCATTAATTGCTTTGATGATTTGAAATGGTTTACCTATTATAGGAATTTGGCGATTCATTTGTTCAAGGCGATTTGGGGATTCTTCCATATTAATTACATATATATTGTCAATGTAATTCATGACCGTTATATGTATGGAACAAAAAAAAATTGTATATTCTACAAAATAATCAAATAAAATGAATTTAAAATTAAAATTAATTAAGACAGAAATATGGGAGAGAGACTTAGAGTATTATTTCGAGGATGGATGGGTGTACCACATAGTTATGCGATAGTGAATTGTTTTCAATTAGTGAATTTGTATAAGAGATATAATGATAAGATGGATATTTATGTGGAAGAGATGCCTTATTTTCAAGAACATTGGAATAATGCAAAAAAGTTAGTATATACAAAGGAATATAATAACATTATAATGTCATTAAAAGAATGGAGAGGTGAGAAGGTAGATGTAGTATATAGTATTACATATCCATATAATATGACCAAAGTGGATTTGATTGATGAAAATGGGAGAGAAGTACCGAAGTGTGTATTTTACACATCAGAATTTGCTGCATTAGATGTTAATTATTTTAAATTTGATAAATTGTCTGGTATGTTAAATAATGAATATATTAGGAATTATATAATGGATAATAAAAAGTTGTATATGACAGCACCTAGTGTATGGTCTTATATGGGTATGAAGAGATATGGTTTAGAGGATAAAAGAAATAGAATTATTACACATGGTGTGGATCCTGAATTTTTTAAATTATATGAAAACAAGTTGATGAGGGAAAAGACAAGGGAATTTTATAAGGTTGATAAGAATGATATATTATTGATGAATATAGGTGCGATGACACAAAATAAGGGGATTTTATTAATATTAGAGGCATTGAATTATATTGTGAATAAGATGGGTAAAAGGAATTACAAGTTAATGTTGAAGGGTATGGGTGATTTATATCAAACAAAGACGTTTTTAGAGTTATATATGGAGGAGATGGTAAAGAAGGGTATAATTATGAGGAATGAGATGAATAATTTATTAGAACGGCATATTATATTTACAGACAAGACATTATCTTATGAAAAGATCAATGATTTATATAATGCTGCAGATATGTATGTATCACCTTATTTAGCGGAGGGATTTAATATGACGACATTAGAGGCATTAAGTGCTGGTTTGCCTGTATTAGTACCGATGACAGGTAGTACGAAGGAGTATATAGAGGATATATATAATAATGGTGGTAGGGAGTTTATAACGTATGTGAAATCGGTGGAGGTGCAGGTTACGACGAGTGGTTTTAAACAGAATCATATAGATGTGGATGATTTGATAAATACATTAGTGGAAAGGGAATGTTATATAAATGGGATGAAGGAGGGTAGGTATAAATATAATGAGTTGAAGGATGTGTATATACGGGAAAATTATAGTTGGAGTAAGGTTGCTGAGTTATTATATGATTATTTAGAGGAAATAAAATACAGCTGTAATTAAATATTTTTTGTATATATATTATATAGGATATGGAGGTGGAAATAAATGTAATAAATGTGATAATAAGTTTTTTATTAATGGTGGGTGTGGCATCTTTATTTACATCGTGGTCGGTACCTGAGATAAAGTGTCCTGGTCCACAGGTGGTATATAGGTATGTGCCGGAGCATACATTAGATATGCAATTTAGTGATAAAAACAGGCCGAGTAAGATATACAAGGATATGTTTGTAAATAAGAATATATGGGTTGGTGGGTATGATATGGGTGAAACAAAGGGGTATGATAAAAGGGAGGTGGAAAAGGCGATGCAGGATTTAAAGCCGGAAGTGTATAAAAGAGTTTAAGAGATGAAAAAAAAATATGGTATTAAGTAAAATGGATAAGAGTATAGATATAGAAAAAATAAGTTTAAGTGGGGATATGAGGAGAAAAAAGTTAAAATTAGAAATGGATGTAGAAAAGGATATAATATATAGAGATATTATTTATAAGGATGAGTATAGAGATAATATAAGAATTGAGTTAAGGGGTGTCAAGGTATTAGAGGTGAATAAAAAAAAAGGTTTAATACGTGTTGTATTAATGTGTGATAGGGGTAAAGATATAATAGAAAATATAGAGAAAAAAATAGTAAATTTGATAGGTGGTGACTTTATATCTTGTTTAATGAATGTGGAGGGTAAGGATATATTAAATTTAGCAAAGGGGGATAAAATAAATAATTGTGTGCGTGGGATGGATATTGATTGTGAGATAATTATAGGGAATATTCAAATGGTTGACGATAAATGTACTTGTGGTGTAATATTAGAGAGATATAGTGTATGTGGTGATATAATGTATGGGGAGATATTAGAAGATGAGTATTATGTGTAGTAATTTTTTTTAGTGTATATATAATAAGCGAAAAATAAATGTGTAATTTTTTTTAGTGTATATATAATAAGCTAAAAATAAATATGTTTGAAGAGGAGATGAAAATGTTATTAGATAAGGATTGGGAAGAGGATGAGTACAAGTTGATAAGTAGGTTAATGGAGAATTTAGTATATTACAAGAGGTTAATGCCAAAAACATTAAAGTCAGATATTATAGAAGCATTAGAGTTGTGCAATAAATTAAAGGTGGAGTTGGATGTATTAAGGAAAAAAATTCATGATTTGAATAGTAGTATTTAAGGGCAAATTAAAAATTCTATAAGTTTTTTTAAATATTATGAACGCAAAATCGCGTTTAAAATATTTTAAGGAAAATAAAAATGGTGCGTGTTTAAATTTCTTATAGTATTTTAATTATTTTTTGAACGCAATTTCGCGTTTATTTTTTCTTACTATATAGTATAACCCCCAAAAATGTCGGTTAATAACAATAATAATATGTATTATTTGAATCCTATAGTCATTTTAGACACAACAGATTCAATTAATTCCACTACTGGATCGCTTGTTTTATACGGTGGTCTTTCTGTAGGAGCTACTACTAATTTTAGTGGTATTATGAAAATTACTAATAATACTACTAGTACTGATGTATCCACTGGTGCATTAGTATTAAGCGGTGGTATTGGTACCGATGATAATCTTAATGTCGGTGGTAATGCTTATATTCAAGGTTCTCTTACTGCTGGATCTTTTGCTGTTACCAATTTAAATGCTGGTACTATTACCGTAAGTAATTTATTGGGAACAAATGTAACTATTGCTAATATATTCGCTACCGATATTACAACCGCAACTTTAAGAGCTTCCACTTTAGTCAGTTCCGCTAACGTTGTTTCTAACATGATAACTACTGGTACTCTACTTGCTACTAATATTACTACTAGTAATCTCGAAGTTACAAATATTTCTGATGCTTTAAATGTATCTGGAACTAATTCAACTTTTACTAATATTCTTAACACTAACATTACAACCGGTACAATTCGTTATACTAGTGCTATTGGTACTAATGAAACTGTTACTAGTTTATTTGTAACCGATGTTACTGCCGCAACTTTAAGAGCATCTACTTTAGTAAGTTCTGCTAATATTGTTGCTTCTGTCATTACGACTGGTACTCTTAATGCTGCTACTTTAGTTAGTTCCGCTAATATAACCAATGTTAACTTTACTTCAACTAATATTCTTAACACTAACATTACAACCGGTACAATTCGTTATACTAGTGCTATTGGTACAAATCAAACTGTTACTAGTTTATTTACTACTGATATCACAACCGCAACTTTACGAGCATTAAATTTAGTTAGTTCTGCTAATTTTGCTGCTGGCGTTATTTCTACTGGTACTCTTAATGCCACTACTTTAGTTAGTTCTGCGAATATTACAAATGTTAACTTTACTTCAACTAATATACTTAATACTAACATTACAACTGGTACAATTCGTTATACTAGTGCTATTGGTACGAATGAAACTGTTACTAGTTTATTTGCTACTGATATCACAACTGCAACTTTACGAGCTTCTACTTTAGTGAGTTCTGCTAATATTGCTGCTAATGTCGTTACTACCGGATCTGTTCTTGCTACTACCGTAGGAACTACATGGCTTTCTGCTACTACTATTACTGGTTCAAATATTAGTTTATCTGGTAATTTAACTGTAGCTGGTACTTTAGTCGCTGTTAATATTACAACTACAAATTTAATGGATACTAATTTAACTGCTGGTATTGCTAATATTACTAATACTTTATCTGCTATTGGAACATCTAATACAATTGCTTCTATCTTTACAACTGGTGGAAATGTTGGTATTGCTACTACTGCTCCAGGTGCTACACTCGATGTATCTGGCACTGCTCGATTCACTACCAGTGTTACTTCTGCCGCATTATACTCTACTAACTTGACTTCTACTAATATTGTAGGTACTAATGTAAGTGCTGGTACATTAAGTTTAAATAACGCTAATATTTCTGTTGCCACAATTGGAACCTTATTAAATACTAATATGATTGGTACTAATGCTACTGTCGCAAATATTGTTAACACTGCATTTACCGCTTCTGGAGCCGTTATTTCTAATGGAACTGTTGGTAATCTCTTTAATACTAATTTTACTAGTACAAATGCTCTTATTACTAACGTTAATAATACCTCTCTTACATCAGGATCAATTCTTTATACTAATGCTATTGGTACTAATGAAACTGTTACAAGTTTATTTGTAACTGATATCACAACTGCAACTTTACGTGCTTCTACTTTAGTAAGTTCTGCTAATATTGTTGCTAGTGTTATTACCACTGGTACACTTAACGCTGCTACTTTAGTCAGCTCTGCTAATATTGTTGCTAGTGTTATTACTACTGGTACCCTTAATGCAGCTACTTTAATCAGCTCTGCTAATATTGTTAATACTGCATTTACCGCTTCTGGTGCAGTTATTTCTGCCGGAACTGTCGGTAATCTTTTTAATACTAACTTTACTAGTTCTAACGCCCTTGTTACTAATCTTAATAATACGTCCCTTACATCAGGAACAATCAATTATACTAATGCTATTGGTACTAATCAAACTGTTACTAATCTTAATAATACGTCCCTTACATCAGGAACAATCAATTATACTAATGCTATTGGTACTAATCAAACCCTTACAAGTTTATTTGTTACTGATATTACTTCCGCAACTCTACGTGCTTCTACTTTAGTTAGTTCTGCTAATATAACTAATGTTAACTTTACTTCAACTAATATTCTTAATACTAACGTTACAACAAGTTCTTTGAGATATACTAATGCTATTGGTACTAATGAAACTATTACTAGTTTATTTGCTACTGATATCACAACGGCGACTTTACGCGCAACTACTCTTATTAGTTCTGCTAATGTTGCAGCTACAAATGAAACTGTTTCTAATCTTTTAGTTACTTCCACATTAAATGCTACTGGTACTAGTAACTCTATTGGTAATGTAATCTTTACTACTAATGGTAATGTAGGTATTAATACTACAGATCCAGGTTCATATAAATTACTTGTTAATGGCATTAGTTACTTTAGAAACAATCTAACTGTAGAAGGAAATATTGGTACTATTGGAGCTGGATTTTCAATTAATACTCCTGGTTCAAATTCACCCATTTATACCACTCATTCTAGTTCAAATATTTATGCTTCAGCAGGTTCTATCTTCACATTAGGTACAAATGGTAATATCTCCGCATCTGCAGGTTCTATGTATGCTTTAGGTAATATAACTTCCTCTGTTGGTAGCTTATTTGCATTAAACGGAGGTGTATATACATCTATGGGTACTATAAATAATCTTGTTGCAACAAATTTAAGTGCAGGTACCATTAGTTTAAATAATGCTAATATCTCAACTGCTACTGTTGGAAATTTACTTAATACAAATATGACAGGTACAAATGCACTACTTACAAATGTAACAGCATCCAGTTTAATATATACTAATGCTATCGGTACAAACGGAACTGTTACTAGTTTATTTGTAACTGATATTACAGCTGCAACTTTACGTGCTTCTACTTTAGTTAGTTCCGCAAATATCGCTGCTAATTTAATTACAGTAGGTACAGTTATAGCATCTGTCATTACAACTGGTAATTTAGAAGTAACTACTTTGACTGATTCACTTAATATTTCTGGTACTAATTCAACCCTTACAAATATTGTTAATACTGCATTTACTTCTGGAGGCGCTGTTATTAGTAATATAGTATATACTAATGTTACTGGATCAAACGCTATTATTACATCAATTACATCTAATTCCATTTTAATTACAAGTGGAGGTTTAAGTGCATCATTTAATACTAATACTATCGGTTCTATATTTACAACATCTGGTAATGTAGGTATTGCTACCACTGCTCCAGGTGCTACGCTTGATGTATCTGGTACTGCTCGATTCACTACTAGTGTTACAACTGCTGCATTATTCTCAACTAATTTAACTTCTACCAATGTTGTAGCCACTAATTTAAGTGCTGGTACATTAAGTTTGAATAATGCTAATATTTCAACTGCAACTATTGGTAGTTTATTAGCAACTGATATTACTACTGCAACTTTACGCGCTTCTACTTTAGTTAGTTCCGCAAATATCGCTGCTAATTTAATTACAGTAGGTACAGTTATAGCATCTGTCATTACAACTGGTAATTTAGAAGTAACTACTTTAACTGATTCACTTAATATTTCTGGTACTAATTCAACCCTTACAAATATTGTTAATACTGCATTTACTTCTGGAGGTGCTGTTATTACAGCAGGCACGGTTGGTAATCTTTTTAATACTAACTTTACTACTACTAATGTTGTATCCAGTTCAATTACATCAGGCGCTATCAATGCTACATTAGGTTCATTTACAACTCTTGGTACTTCTTGGCTTTCTGCTACTACTATTACTGCTTCAAATATTAGTTTATCTGGTAATTTAACTGTAGCTGGTACTTTAGTCGCTGTTAATATTACAACTACTAATTTAATGGACACTAATTTAACTGCTGGTATTGCTAATATTACTAATACTTTATCTGCTAATGGTAATTCCAACACTGTTGGTTCTATTTTTACAACTGGAGGAAACGTAGGTATTGCTACCACTGCTCCAGGTGCTACTCTTGATGTAACTGGTACCGCTAGATTCACTACTAGTGTTACTTCTGCTGGATTATTCTCTACTAATTTGACATCTATTAACGTTGTAGCTACCAATTTAAGTGCTGGTACATTAAGTTTAAATAATGCTAATATTAGCACGGCAACAATTGCTAACTTGTTAAATACAACTATGTCTGGTGGAACAATTCTTGCTTCTACACTTATTAGTGCTGCTAATGTAACCAATGTTAACTTTACTTCAACCAATATTCTTAATACTAACATTACAACTGGTACACTTCGTTATACTAATGCTATTGGTACTAATGAAACGCTTACAAGTTTGTTTATAACTGATATTACATCTGCAACTTTAAGAGCATCTACTCTAATCAGCTCTGCTAACATTACAAATGTTAATTTTACTTCAACCAATATTCTTAATACTAACATTACAACTGGTACACTTCGTTATACTAATGCTATTGGTACTAATGAAACTCTTACAAGTTTGTTTATAACTGATATTACATCTGCAACTTTAAGAGCATCTACCTTGGTGAGTGCTGCTAACATTACCAATGTTTCATTTACATCTACTAATGCTTTGATAACTAATGCTACTTCTACTAGTTTATTCTCAACTGATATCACCACTGGAACGTTACGTGCTGGTACTCTTATTAGTGCTGCTAACATTACCAATGTTTCATTCACTTCTACTAATGCTTTAATAACTAATGCTACCTCTACTAGTCTATTCTCAACTGATATTACAACTGGAACGTTACGTGCTGGTACTCTTATTAGTTCTGCTAATATTACTAACGTATCATTCACTTCTACTAATGCACTTTTAACTAATGCTACTGCTAGTTCATTGTTTGTAAATAATGTTAATATGACTCCTAGTTCAGGTGATATCTTTAAAGAATTATCATTCTCTGGTGCTAACAATGTTACTGCTGGTACTGCTGTTACTTCTTTAGCTTTCAGTAATGCAGTTGTAAGATCATTCAATGCTCAAGTTTCTGTAAATGTAGTCCGTTCTACTGGTGGTAATCTTAATGCTCAATATGACTTGAAAGGTGTTCAAGTTAATGATAACTGGATCTTAAATGCTTCTTATATTGGAGATAATACAACCGTTGTATTTACAATTAATCCAACTGGACAAGTATTATATACAAGTAATAATGTTGCTAACTGGACTTCAACTACAATGAAATTCAGAGCTCTTACTACAAGTGTTTAAATAATAAAAAATCTTATGTATTTTTAAATTTTAATTATATATATTAAATATATAATTTATAATGCGTTTAAAATAATTTAGGGTAAAAATAAAATTTTAAATTTTCCCATAGTATATTTAATTGATTTTTGAACGCAATTTCGCGTTTGTTTTTTTATTGTTATATAATATTAACTAAACAATGTCAGTTAATAGGAATTATAATAGTTTATATTTCGAAAACCCTATCGTCATCTTAGACACGACTGATTCAGTTAACTCCACTACTGGATCTCTTGTTCTCTATGGCGGCCTTTCTGTAGGAGCTACTACTAATTTTAGTGGTATTATGAAAATTACTAATAATACTACTAGCACTGATGTATCCACTGGTGCATTAGTACTAAGCGGTGGTATTGGTACCGATGATAATCTTAATGTCGGCGGTAATGCTTACATTCAAGGTTCTCTTACCGCTGGTTCTTTTGCCGTTACTAATTTAAATGCTGGTACTATTACTGTAAGCAATTTGTTAGGAACAAATGCAACTCTTGCAAGTTTATTCGCTACCGATATTACAACCGCGACTCTTAGAGCATCTACTTTAATCAGTTCTGCTAATATTGTTTCCAATCTTATTAGCACTGGTAATATTTATGTAGGAGTGGATGGTAATGGTATTAACCTTTTTTCAGGTGCTAGAATAATTAAAACAAGTGGTGATGGAATGTATATAATTCCGCACATTGATGGTAATTTAGGAGATGGTATCGGCGGTATAAAGTTTAGAAATGCAGCAAATAATAATACAAGTATGCAAGTATTTGGTGATGGTACGTTAAGAGTAACAACACTAGTAAGTTCTGCTAATATAGCTGCTACTAACATCAGTTCTGCTAATATACTTAATACTAACGTTACAACAAGTTCTTTGAGATATACTAATGCTATCGGTACTAACTCTACTCTTGCAAGTTTATTTGTAACTGATATCACAACGGCAACTTTGCGTGCTTCTACTTTAGTCAGCTCTGCTAATATCGCTGCTAACGTTATTACTACTGGTACTCTTAATGCCGCTACTTTAGTAAGTTCTGCTAATATCACCAATGTTAACTTTACTTCAACTAATATTCTTAACACTAATGTTACAACAAGTTCTTTGATATATACTAATGCTATCGGTACTAATCAAACTGTTACTAGTTTATTTGCTACAGATATCACAACGGCAACATTACGCGCAACTACTTTAGTCAGTTCTGCGAATATTGTTGCTAATGTTGTTACTACCGGTACAGTAATAGCAAGTACTGTAGGCACATCATGGCTTTCTGCTACTACTATTACTGCTTCAAATATTAGTTTATCTGGTAATTTAACTGTAGCTGGTACTTTAGTCGCAGTTAATATTACAACTACTAATTTAATGGATACTAACATAACTGCTGGTATTGCTAATATTACTCAAACTCTTTCTGCAGTTGGTACTTCTAATACTATTGGTTCTATCTTTACAACTGGTGGAAACGTAGGCATTGGTACCACTTCTCCCTCGTCAAAATTAACAGTAAATGGTGAAATAAGTAACATAGCTGATGGCTCGGGCATTAAGTTTTACATTGGTAGAATATATAAAAAAGGAGGTGCTGGGTTACAAATCGTAAGCGGTGCTGCCGACACAGTCTTTAGAGACTATAATGATAGTGTGACAACAATGAGTATAAGTGAGGCAGGTAGATTGGCAGTCACACAATTAGTAACTTGTGGTAATATCGCCGCTAACATTATTACTACTGGTACTCTTAATGCCGCTACTTTAGTAAGTTCTGCCAATATAACTAATGTTAACTTTACTTCAACCAATATTCTTAATACAAATATTACAACAAGTTCATTGATATATACTAATGCTATTGGTACTAATCAAACCCTTACAAGTTTATTTGTTACTGATATTACAAGCGCAACGTTACGTGCATCTACATTGGTAAGTTCTGCGAATATCGCTGCTAACGTTGTTACTACTGGTACACTTAATGCTACTACTTTAATCAGTTCTGCCAATATAACTAATGTTAACTTTACTTCAACCAATATTCTTAATACAAATATTACAACAAGTTCATTGATATATACTAATGCTATTGGTACTAATCAAACCCTTACAAGTTTATTTGTTACTAATTTAATGGATACTAACATAACTGCTGGTATTGCTAATATTACTCAAACTCTTTCTGCAGTTGGTACTTCTAATACTATTGGTTCTATCTTTACAACTGATGGAAACGTAGGCATTGGTACCACTTCTCCCTCGTCAAAATTAACAGTAAATGGTGAAATAAGTAACATAGCTGATGGCTCGGGCATTAAGTTTTACATTGGTAGAATATATAAAAAAGGAGGTGCTGGGTTACAAATCGTAAGCGGTTTTGGCGACACAGTCTTTAGAGACTATAGTGATAATGTGACAACAATGAGTATAAGTGAAGCAGGTAGATTGGCAGTCACACAATTAGTAACTTGTGGTAATATCGCTGCTAACATTATTACTACTGGCACACTTAATGCTACTACTTTAATCAGTTCAGCTAACATTACTGCTAACATTATTACTACTGGCACTCTTAATGCCGCTACTTTAATCAGTTCAGCTAATATTACTGCTAATCTTATTACCACTGGTAGATTAATTGCTAATACAGTAGATTTAACACCCAGTGTAGGTGATATTAGTACTGAATATTGGTCATATCTTCAAAATAATACAAGTGGAACAGTTTCTGGTCTTGCATTTAACAATAATATTGTTAGATCATTTAATTCCTATGCTCATATAGAAATTCAACGTTCAACTGGTGGTAATCTTTATGCTAATTATGAATTAAAAGGTATACAATTAAATTCAAATTGGGCACTTAATCAAAGTTTCGTAGGTGATAATACTGGAATTATTTTTGGCATAAATTCAACTGGTCAAGTTTATTATACGTCTTCTAATATTTCTAATTATAGTCAATCCACTATACATTATAGAGCATCAATTACTAGTACAACTTCAGGAATATTTTATTTATAGCATCATATAAATACTTTTCAGTAATTTTATAAAAATTAATTATATATATTAATATATATAAATAATGGATTATACAAATCCTAAACATAAGAAACGCATTGTTGAAACTTGTAGAAGATATTATAATACTATGAAAACTTATGGAGAACCACCACAAAATTTTACATCAAAGGATTATGATATAATAGATAATATATGTGATCTTATTAGAAACAAATATAAAAAACGTCTTATTGATGATCTTGATGAGAATGAAAAAGAATATATTAAAATATTTACTCCTGAATTATTACCATTTGCAAAATATTAAAAAATAAAAAAATTTTAATTTCTATATAATTAATAAGTAATGAATTTCCTTTCAGCATCAACTATACGTAATCTTGTATATTCAACTGGTATAACATCTATTACTAAAAATAGTATCTTGACTCTTAATAATATTTATAAAGAAATTGTTCTTAATATAACTGTATTAAGTCAACATGAAAATTATATAAATTCTAATAATGTATTTGATACTCTTAAAAAAATTAAAGAAACAATGTTACAATCTAGAAAACAACTAAAATCTCCTTCTAAAGCTTGTAAAAAATTTACTCAAAAATCATCTCAATATAGTACATCCAATAGATTTAAAATGGCAAAAATGAATTATTATAAAAAAATCAAACAATGCACTCTTGTATCTTCAAAACAATTTGAAAAAGTATTTAAAAAAGTAACTGGTATTAAATATGAACCCCAAGCTATTAATATTATCCATAAAGCAAGTGATCAAATTTTTCAAAAATATATCACATTACTTGTATATAAACTTTTTAAACAAGATATTAAAACCATTACAAGTTTACATATAGATTCAAGTTGGGAACAATTTGTTGATAAATATCCTAAATCAAGTCAAGAATACAATTGGATAGATTTTAGAAAAAAAGAATTAAATAATCAATTTAATGAATTATTTAATATTAAAAAAAATGAAACTGACACTGATGATAAAGATGATATTTATTACTTTTTTAGCAAAAAAGCTATAATTTAACTTTATTAAATGTATCAGTCAATAATTGTATATCACTATCACTAAATTGTATATTTTCAGGATAATTTATTGTAAATATAATATGTAAATTACCCCTTTTATCTTTGTGATCTACTAACCCTCTATCAAATAATATATACTCTTTATTTGGATTAATAATACCAAATCCTTTGGTTGTTATAGTTAACGGACCATCAAAATGTGGTATTGTTATCATTTTTCCAATAATACAATCTCTTAAATCTATATTTGTTTTATATAATAAATTTAAACCTTGTCGTTTGAAATGTACATCTTCTTCTACAACAATATTAACAAGTAAATTCCCAGATACTTCCTTCTCTTTTATAGCCTGTTCACCCCATCCTTCAAATTTATATTGTTTACCTGTATCAACACCACGTTCAATAGTCACTTCAAAAATTTGTTCTTCAGGTATACTTCCTTTAGAATTACATTCATTGCAATTTGATTTATGTACTATACCACTACCAGAACAATTTTGACAAGTTTGATTGATAATTTGTGTAAAAGGACCCATTTGCATATGTTGTGTTATTTGACCCATCCCATTACATTGAGAACAATTAGATTTACATATTGCACATACACGATTTCTTTGTACTTTTATTTTTTTTACTATACCAAAATAAACATCCTTTAATGTTATCTTACATGTATATATATGATCATTCTTCTTTTGTACTCGTTGTTGTGGCTTTGCTTGAGGATGAAAAAAAGAATTAAAATTAAATTCAAAAGGAAATCCCCCGTTAATATGAACTTGCGGTTGCGAACCACCACTATCATATGCCTTTTTTTTTTGCGAATCAGATAAAGTTTCATATGCTTCTTGGATTTTTTGAAACTTTTCCTTATCACCCCCTTTATCAGGATGATTTTCTCTCGCTAATTGTCTATATTTTTTTTTTATATCACCTTCAGATGCATCTTTAGATACACCTAATATGCTATAATAATCTGACATACACTAATATACATTAATAAAATTATTTATAATCTTGAACATTACACTTAAATAAATTTAATTAATTTATATTTATTAAATTTACTATTAAACACTTGTTGTCATTGCTCTAAATTTCATCACTGTCGATATCCATTCTGATATATTTATACTAGTATATTGCACTTGACCTACACTCGTCATACTGAATTTTATACCTATATTATCACCTATATAACAAGACGCTATAAATAACCACTCGTTTTTCTTTTTTAATCCCTTTAAATCAAATAATGCATCGTACTCATCCGTTAATGTTGTTATTGTTACACATATTACACCACTAAATGATTTTATATTTACATTTGAAAAATCAAATCCAGTAATATCAACCGGTATTATCTGATTATTGTTTGCATAAAATGTTCTTTCTGCTGATATATCTCCAATACTCGGTGTTACATCAACACCTTTTACAACTAATGTATCACCTACTATTAAATTTTTACCTATAGATATTCCACCATATGTTACAAATGTACCTGATGTTAAATTTAATGCAGGTTGTGTATTATTCAAAATAATAGACGATAAATTTCCCAATATTAATTGATAATCTTTATATATAAAATCTTCAGTCGCAACTATAGGTTCAGTACCATTACCTCTTAATACAGCATATGGTAATAATGAAGTATTACCAGTACCACCTCTTCCAACCGGAATAGGAGTAAATGATATTGGAACATCACTAAAAAATTTTATATTTGCATCTACTCCATTCGAATTAGTATACCCTATATAACCAATATCACCAGATGTCGCTATATAAAAAATAATACCAGTACGATCACCCACAAAACGAGAATTTATTTTCCATATATCATCACATACATACCCCTCCAATTCATATAATGCATATTTGTTTTCACCAGGTACTTCTACATATACAGTCATAAAAAATGATTTTTTTGTATTTGCAAAGTTAAAATCAACTGTATTAATATTCGTCGGCACATTTGTATTTGCTAATAATAATAAACTATCTTGCGTCTTTAATATTCTTACCTTTTGAATTCTCGCTACATATGCCCCCGTTACATTTTCATTAATGTATTGTATATAACCTATAGAACTTTGTGTAATTATTTTGAAATATACATTGGTGTCACTCCCAATATAATAAGAATTCATCGTCCAAACATTGTTTTTTAACACGCAATTCAAAAAATAAACACTATGCGTATTATCTAAACTATTTGATACACTTATAATAACTTGAGCTGAATCAACCTGCGAATTTACAAAAGTTAAACCAGGAACATCAGTATATGTTAATATATTATTTGATAATAATATATTTGACTGACCAGATGATACCCCATTCGTTACATTTGTCGGAGTTCTAAATTTTATTGTAGTAATTCCTACTGTATTCAAATTCGTATACTGTATTATTGCCTGACTTCCATCATATCTAATATAAAAATCTACATTTGTTTTTTCACCTATATATGTATTAGTTATCACCCACTCTCCCTCATTATTCATCCCCCTTATAGTATATAAAGCACATGCTCTATCAGATACATCATTAAATTCAACATAGACATAAGATACAAATGCCTTTGTATCAGTCGTAAATGTAAATGTCGTAATATCTTCTGGTATAGTAATATTATTATTTAATATATACGTCTTTTCTAACAATGTATTACCAGATGTACCCGTCAAATCACAACAACCATCCCCACCACCCCCTATACCACTACTCACTAATGCATCTACATACGCCTTGTTAACTGCATCTAATGCATCTATCGGAGTATCAACACTTGTAATTCTATTTAAATTTACATCTAACTGACCACCAATATACACAGATTTATTAAAACTTGCACCACCATATGAAATCAATGATCCCGATGATAATCCATACGCATCTGATGTATTATATATAATTAAACTTGTATTTCCACTTATATCTACTGAACTCGATGTTCCATTTACAGAAAATGTAAAACTATCATACCCTCTTATAGCATTCCCACCCGTATCAGCTACTAATATTTGCCCCCTTGTAAAATTTCCATTAACACCTTGATCATCAACATATTGCTTTGTCGCTACATCCGTCCCATTTACTGGATACCCTACATTTTCTATAACATTACCATCTAAATCTAAAACTCCCCCTATATTCACATCCTTACCAAAACTTGCCCCACCTATTACAACTAAAGATCCCGATGATACATTAAGAGCATCCGTAGAATTCGTAATAACAAACGGTTTATCTAATGTTAATTGTGCTTCGCTTAATGTAAAAAAATCATATCCTCTTATAGCATCGCCATTAGAATCCGCTATAATCACCTGACCTATTGTAAAATTCCCAGAAACCTTATCTGCTACTGAATCCACATAATCCTTATTTACACCATCTGTTCCTAAATTTGGCCAAGCTACATTTGCTATATGATTCCCATTCACATCTAATACTCCACCTACATTTAACTTTTTCCCTATAGAAGCCCCTCCTACAACTGTTAACCCCCCACCAGATGTTACACTTGTTGAATTTTGTGTATGATTTATTGAAATACCACCTTCTAATACAATACTTGCCGATGTCAAATTTATACTCGGAGCAGTGTATGGAATATATATACGCTCATTTTGAAAAGTAACATCTTGTAATGTTACACCATAATTATTATTATATTCCTTTATTACATCAAAATATAAAGTCCCAGATCCCTCTAATGAACCATCCCCTTGTAATATAGGAATTTCCGCTGGAGCTAAAGATAAGTTTCCCTTTATAAGAAACCCTTCAAGATTTTGACCGAATCCAGGCTCCATAGATTGTATATAAATCTACCACTTAAGGTTTATATATATTTTTTTTCTTACATTTTAACGATCAAAATATATACGTATAACCTGCCATTTTTAAACCTTTTAAATTATATATTCCTCCACTTTTTTTTATCATGTTTTTATATAAATTTTCACTAAAATAATTTTTATTATATTTTAATCCCAGAATATCCAAATTATCATTCTTAATTTCTACAAATGGAATATCTAAATCCCTTAAATACCTTACAAAATTATCACAAGATGTAGTATTGTTATTTATTATAACAGGAATAACACCCAAATATAAAGATTCCCAAAAACGATGCGTATCAAGCCCATTACCCCTTATACATAAACAAAAACGATGTTCAGATAATTCTCTTAAATATTCAATATAAGGTTTCCCAGATGATAAATCATAACATTTAGTCTCCTTTATTTTATTCAAAATTTCTCCCCTATACATATACGTATTTGGATTAATATTAACATAAATATCCCTTTCCTTTATATTCCTGTATGTATCTTTCATAACAGTATATAACGCTATCATATCCCCATGTGGCCACATAGCATTTGCAAGTCCTATAGGTAATAATGTTATTTTTGAATTATAACTGTCATAATCAATATTTTGTGCATAAATATGTACAATATTATCACATTCAACTAAATTTTTATATTCATTGTTAAAATGATGATCCGAATTATGCGTATATAACACAATTTTAATATTTTTATTTATTTTTTCTGTTAAAGTTTCTATCAAATAACTTAAAATATGCGTATATACAAAAATTTTAATAGTATCCGTATTGTTTTTTGTACAATGTTCCATAAAATAGTTGTTTAATGACTCTACATTGATATTATTGAAATCATTAATTATAATAACATCCCTTGCATACTTTTCAATGTTTTTATGAAAAGCTAAAATATCCCTCGTTACAAATACAAAATCACATAATGATAACACACGATCTCCACTAATAATATCTTCAATACCTATATTTAATACACTCGAAAATTGATATAATTGTTTTGAATGAATATGTAAATTCGCAATCGTATTATACTTTTTATTATCATTTGATACTAAATACATATTCGTTGAAATATCTAAATGATCCATACATACATTTGTTTTCCTAAACTGTAATACATTTGGTTTTAATAAAGCAGTTTCGTTTACAAATCCACGCGTCGGATTCATATATTCAATTAACATATTTTTTTCATTTGATATATTTTTCGGATCAACACCCCCTAAATATTGCCCTATCGCAGCTCCATCAAATACCATTAAATGTTCATTAGGCTCAACAGGCAACTCGTATTTATCCATATATCTTCCTAAAATATCCATATCATTCATAAAATAAGGTGATTTTTCAAATATATCTGATATAAAAATATTCAATCTTTCTAAAATCTTATCATTTCCAAAAAACATAATTGATGGAATAACTCTTCCAGGCGCATCTTGAACCATACAAACTTTATCAATATCCTCGCTTTTAAAATAATTTAATAAAAAATTATATAAAGTATTAATATCTTCGTATAACATTACATCATTCTCAATATGAAATACATTTTTAATCTGAAATATTTTCATTAAAGCAAAAATATAAAAAAATCTAGATGTAGTAGATATCCAAAATCCCCCCCTAAATTGATCCTTGTCAGAATAATCATTTGATATTTTATTTTTATATCTAGTAAAATGTTCATTGTCTTTTAAAAAATTTTCTAATAAAGATAATGGAATAACCTGAATAACATTTTTATAATAAAATATATTTTTTGTGTAAACATTTAAATTAAATTTATCTAATGTTAGATTAAATTCATTTACCAAATTGTCATTTAAACATATATATAAAGTAGTTCCATAATTGTTTATTAATAATGTTTGGTAAATATTATCATACAAATAATTTGGAATGTCATTTCCTATATGTACATAAACTAATGCAGTTTTCATTTTAATACTAGTTGTAATTAAAAAACTTGATAATATGAAACGCTATTTAATATTTATTTTTTCTTTACATATAATATATATTACCAATGTATATTATTATAAAATCGTGCGATGTCTCACATACCAAAGATGAAGTACTTAACATTTTATATGGTACTGATTCTACACCCGTATCAACTTGGGTATTAGAATATTTAAATCAACAAATTGAAAGTTTAAAAATATGTCCTATTGAAGAAAATATTAAAAATATCTCTTATACGGTCAAAAATATTAATGGATTTAATTTTGAATTATGTAAAAATTATAAAAAAGTAAACAAAGGATATGTTTATAATAGTTCAGAAAAATCAACCGATATTATACAAAAAATTAAAGTTTTAGAATATAATGAAACTCATCACGAAGCTTTACATTCAGTTCAATTTGGATCAGATATGTGGGCAAATCTTAATGAAGAAATCAATAACAGAGTTTTAAAACAACTAGATAAAGATACTTTTTATCAAGTATTCCAAAAAATTCAAAATACTATTAAGAAAAAACATCAATGGACTCATACTGAATTTACTGCTTTGGTAGTAGACGTGATTAAAGATTTCAAAAAAGAATTATATAGTTCTATTGCAAAAAGAATGAAACGTTTTGGTAAAAAACAAAATCAATATCTTAGTACAGTACCAGAAAATATCGTATGGAATGGAAATTGTAGATCAGAAAGTGAATCCAAAAATAAATTAGAATAATAAAAAAATACACATTTTTACATTTTTATTAAATAATTAAAAATGTATATTTAAAAATTAAGATATATTAAAAATTAATACAATGAATAATAATTATAATAGAAATATAACAAGTTATTATCCCATATCTTGTCAAAATTTTATTGGACATTATTGTGATTTTCATGAAATATCTACTCTTCCAAGAGATTTTTTATGTGACACATCATCTTGTATGATTATGCTTTATTGGGATTTTTTACAAAATAAACCTAATTTTATATTTTATAAAGATGCATTTCTTCGAAATTGTTCACATAGTCAAAAACATATTGTTATTAAACATTTATCAGCTATTGTTATACAAAGACAATGGAAAAAATATAAAGAAAATACATTATTACATAAACACAATGCAGCAAAAATTATTCAACGTGGTATGCATAATTGGTTATGGAAACCCGTTTGTAAAGATGGTACTATGGGTATTAATTTAAGATTGGGATTAAAAATGATAGAAGATATGAATTTAAATAGATAATAATTAGTCTATATCCAATGAATGCTGTAAAAAGCGTTTATATTCATATTCTGATTTTGCTTTCAAAAAATTTTTTTTCAATTGTCTTATTTCAGATGGATTCAAATCAGTTGTATCATTATCTGAAATATCTCCTTCTATTTTAAATATATTATTCATTGTTCTTAAATTACAATTGTCATTATTTTTCTTTTTTTCAATAACATAATTTTGTATTGTTTTACCCCCAATCGATTTCTCCTCTGATATAATTTCTATTTTTTGAATATTATCTACTATATCAGGTAAAGAAATATCGCTTTTATTGAATTTTCTTTTTAAATGTTTTACAATAAAGTAATTAATTCTAGGACCTTTTATTACTAATAAATCAAATTTTTTAATACAATCTGATACATATTTTGATGCATTTAATCTATGACTTCTATATGTAGACATTTGTTGTTGAATATCATGATATAAACGTATAAATGAGTTTGCATATTCCATATGTAAATTACTACTTTCTTGCAATTTTAAAAATTGTTGTAAAACAGATAAAATATTAATAATGTAAATAAAAACTTTTATAATAATTGTTATTATTTCATTGGTTTCTCCTTGAGAATAACTTAAAATAGTATCCGCTGATAAAATAGTACTTAATAAGATTAAACAAATACTTATAAAATCATTTCCTCTTCTATCTAATAACGCATTCCTTTCATGCATCCATTTATAAGAAGCAGCATTTTCACCTATCGATATAATAATTTTTTCATTGTTTTCATTCCATCCATTGTTTAAAAATAATAAATTTGATTTCTTAAAGATTTTAGATTTCTTGCTATTTTTATGTTTTGATGAATTATCTTCGTATTCTATATCTATATCATCTTCTATATCATACTCCAAATTATCTTTATTAAAAATTTTATCTACATGATCATATTTTTCTTCATTCATGATCTTATACTTGATTAATTATTAAATATGTACTTTTAAATACATTTTTAAAATTTGAAATGGTCAGGATTTTATTTTTTAATTTTATAAAATTGAAAAATAAACCACGATAAGAATATATTTAATAATAGATTATTAGATAAAACTCAAAAAAAAAAATCTTTTTATATACTTAGTAAACAAAGTGAATAGATATGAAAATTAAAAAAAGAGATAACCGTTTAGAACAATTGTCATTTGATAAGATTATTTACCGTTTAAGAAAACTTTGCAATGATAAAAATTTAGGAATATTATCATCTATAGACCCTGATATTATAGCACAACGTGTTGTTTCAAGTATCTATGACGGTGTAACCTCTTGTGAATTAGATGAAGAAGCTGCTCGTATTGCTGTTAGTATGATTGAAAATTTAGAATATCAAAAATTAGCCTCGAGAATTGTAATTAGTAATCTTCATAAAAGTACAAATGAATGTTTTAGTGAAGTTATGGAAAATTTATACAATAACTTTGATAAAAATGGTAATTCTATGCCTATTATTGCAGATGATATTATTGAAATTATTAGAAAACATAAAAATACGTTAAATTTTGCGATTGATTATAATCGTGATTATCTTTTTGATTATTTTGGTTTCAAGACATTGGAACGAAGTTATCTTATGAAAATTTTTAATAAAGAACAAAATAAAATGGTTGTCGTAGAACGTCCTCAACATATGTATATGAGAGTTGCTTTGGGAATTCATAAAGATGATATTGAATCCGCACTTTCTACATATAATCTCATTTCACAACATTATTATACACATGCAAGTCCTACCATTTTTAATGCAGGTGGACGTTTAGCAAATCTCAGTAGCTGCTTTTTAATCGGATCTTTCGATTCTATCGAGGGAATTTTCAAAACTATGACAGATTGTGCTAAAATTTCTAAATTAGGAGGTGGCATTGGAACTCATATTACAAATATTCGTAGTAAAGGAAGTCTTATTCGTGGAACTAATGGTGTATCTGATGGTATTATACCAATGTTAAAAGTTTATAATGAAATTGGATTATATGTCAACCAATGCTTTACTCCAGATACATGGGTTTATTCTGAAGATGGGCCAAAACAAATGAAAGATATTACAACAAATGATAATTTAGTTACTATTGATGGAACATTTAAAAAAGTAAATGAAGTGATTAAAAATAATATAAATAAAGAAATTTTAGAAATTAGGGCTACAAATACATTATTTCCAATTAAAGTTACAAAAGAACATGAATTATATTTGTTAAAAGATCAAAAAAAAATTACCAATTATTCTACTATTAAAAATAGGTTAGAAAAGGGTATTATTAAACCTAATTTTTATAATGCAAATGAATTAACAGAAAATGATTTAGTTGGTTTTCCAATTCCTACTTATGAATTAGATAATGATATAAATGATTTAGAATATTATAAATTGTATGGTATGATGTTAGGTGATGGACATATTTGTAGAGGAAGAAATGAGTGCGGAATTACATTAGGGAATGATACAAAATTTGATTTACAAGAATTTGTAAAAACATATTTACATTCTAAAAAAATTAATTATTGGGAATGTGATCAATATGGATGTTCTTCTATTAGATGGTCATCTAGTGAATCTTTGAATTTTTCAAGAGAAATGTTTTATAATTCTAATAATGAAAAAGTTATTAAAAAAGAATTTTTACATTTACCTAAAAATAAAATTTTAAAAATTTTAGAAGGTTTATTGAGAACAGATGGATCTAATTTAAAAGAATTATATTTTACAAATACTTCACAAATATTAATTATGCAAATGCGTTATTTGTTTTTAAGATTAGGTATTTTAACATCTGGACATATAAAAAATAATGTTGGGGAATCACATATTACTAAACACGGTAGATTAATTGAAAATAAAAAAATAAACTATGTGTTAAGAATACCTAAACATCCAATTTTAAATAGTATTATTAAATTTAAAAATAATGGTCAACATTTTAAATATTTCGAATGGAATGGTATGTTATGGGGTAGAATACGTTCTATTAATTATATTAATTATGAAGGAGAAGTATATGATTTTAATATGATTGATAATCATAATTATTTAACAGATATGGGTCTTGTTCATAATTCTGGTAAAAGGAAAGGATCTTTTGCGATGTATATTGAACCTTGGCATGCAGATATTATGGAATTTTTAGAATTACGAAAAAACCAAGGTCATGAAAATTTACGTGCAAGAGATTTATTTTACGCAATGTGGACTCCTGATTTATTTATGAAACAAGTAGAAAACGATGGTGACTGGTATTTAATGTGTCCTGATGAATGCCCAGGATTGACTGAAGTTTATGGTGATGATTTTGAAAAATTATATTGGAAATATGTTGAAGAAAAAAGATATAAAAGAATTGTAAAAGCACAAGATATATGGACAAAAATTATGGATTCACAAATTGAAACTGGCGTTCCTTATATTGCATATAAAGATAATGTTAATAAAAAATGTAATCAAAAGAATCTTGGTACCATAAAATCTAGTAATCTTTGTTGTGAAATAAGTTTATATTCCGACGATAAACAATATGCTGTTTGTAATTTGGCATCTGTAGCTCTTCCTAAATTTGTTGAATGTGATAATGATGATAAACCCTATTTTAATTTTGAAAAATTAAGAGAAATTGCAAAATACATTGTAGGTCCTATGAATAAAGTAATTGATCATAATCATTATCCTGTACCAGAAACTCATAAAAGTAATATGGCACATAGACCTATAGGAATAGGCATTCAGGGTCTTTCTGATGTTTATATTAAGATGAAATTACCTTTTGAATCTGAAGGTGCAAAGAAATTAAATAAAGAAATTTTTGAAACATTGTATTATGGATGTCTACAAGGCACCATTGAAGAAGCAAAACGAGATGGTCCTTATTCATCTTATGAAGGTAGTCCGTTTAGTCAAGGAAAATTACAATTTGATTTGTGTAAAGAATTTGATAATATCAATTTAGATGAATATTTATCTGGTAGATGGGATTGGGATGCATTAAAACGTGATTTAAAACAATATGGTGCACGAAATAGTATGTTAATAGCTCTTATGCCTACTGCAAGTACAGCTCAAATTATGAATAATTCAGAATGTTTTGAACCTATTGATTCTTGTATCTTTAAAAGACGTGTTCTTTCTGGTGAATATATTGTTATTAATAAATATCTTGTTAGTGATCTTGAAAAATTAGGATTATGGTCAAAGGAAATGAAGGATAGAATTATTACTTTAGATGGTAGTATACAACAAATCCCAGAAATTCCAGATGAAATCAAAGCTATTTATAAAACTGTCTGGGAATTAAGTATGAAAAGTGTTATTGAACAATCTCGAGATAGAGGTGTTTTTGTAGATCAAATGCAAAGTATGAACTTGTTTATGGCTAATCCTAATTATAAAAAATTAACTAGTATGCATTTCTATGCTTGGAAACAACATCTAAAAACTGGTATGTATTATTTAAGATCTAGAGGACAAAGCAGTGGTAAATTTAGTGTAGATGTTAATATTGAAAAACAAATTAGAGAAAAACAAGAAAAAGGTGAAGTATTGACAAAACAAGAAGAAGAAGCCGTATTAGCATGTAGTTTGGAAAATCCTGAAGCTTGCATGTTATGTTCAAGTTAATTTAAAATTGAAATTAATTTATATTAAAAATAAATTTCAATTATGATTCGAATATATTCTATTAATAAATTTCCTCTTATGCCTATGTCTAGAATTTATAACGTTAATTTACTACGACAACATTCAAATTTCAATTTGCATAAAAATAGTTTACAAAATGATAAAGCAGTTATTGATAAAGTAATTGAAGAAACTGATGGTATATATGATAAACTAAAAGAAAATAACAATTCTATAAATAATCATATGATAAAAATTTTACAAAGAGAAAATGAAATTTTAAATGAAGAAATAAATGCGTTGTTAACTAAAAATAATGAATTGAGAGAATTTCTAAAAGAACGATTGCAATAATATCCAACATTATTTAGGATTTTTTTAATTTTAATATATATATTATAAATAAATTATATGAACATTGTAAACATTGTTACTTTTGCGTTTATATTATTTATAATATATTTGATGTACATGTTAAAAAAGAGATATATATGTTTATACGAAGATGCAATTAAAATTTTATATCGTCAATGTGCACGTTGGGCTGCTGCAAGTGTACAAGATGATGCAACAATTATTAAAATGTTACATGCAAATTACGCAGCTGGATATTTGTGGGCAATAAAAGATATAGTAACATCAGAAAAATTTTATGAAATAACTGGTGAAGATTTTGTTAAATTTGAAAATAAAATCGTTGATATTCAAGATGCATCATCTAAAGAATTAATAGAAAAATGCCCAACTCTAGTTTTCATAAAAGATCAAAATAATAATGATAATATAATTATAAGAGCAATGTATTCAAGAGGTATCATTTAAAATTTAAATGTTGTTTTAAACATATCAGTTGCATAATCTTGAGATCTTCTAACATTATCTAATAATTCATCAACAAATTTTTCTTTAGGTTGGAATGCAATAAAATAAATCAAAGCTAGTACTATAAACAAAACTAAGTAATCCATATTATAATGTTTATAATATAGAAAAATAAAATAATTTTTTTGGTTAAGAAGCTAAATTCATTTCTTCTAAGATCAGTTCTTTTGTAAATGTATTTCTTTTTTTAGATGCTTTAAACAATGCAAATACTTCAGCATTAATAAGATCTAAATTAGTATTACCTATTTCTATTAAAAAGTCAAGATAATCCGTATATTTTGGATCATTATTCATTATATAATTATAAATTTGATCAATTTGATTATTTATTTCAGGTGATGCATTTTCAAATTTATCTTTTTTGAATAAAAAGAAATATGCAAATATTACTGCAATTATAATTAATATATGTGTATTAGTTAACTTCATTTTAATATATAATAGTAATATATATTTTTTTTTATAAATAAAATTTATATTAGTATTATAATAAGTATATAATGTCAGCTGAAGCAAAACGTTCATTAGAAGCATGTGAAAATGGAGTGAATCAAATGATTGCTATATCAAAAGCAAACCAAGAAAAGGTAGATTATTATAATAATACAGAAATTCCAGAATTCAATAGAAAACAAGAAGAATGGAAAATTAGAGGAAATGATCGACGTAGAGATCAAGATAATTGGAGAAAAAGATATGAAGATGAAAAAAATAAATTGAGTGGGGAAGAGGAAGTTAAAAGTTGTGGAGGTATATGGACTAATGAGGGTTGTAGTGGTGGTTGGCGTAAAATTGAAGATAGACATTGTGGTGCTCTGAATGCTCAGAGACAAAGTGTATGTAGAAGAAATGATGATGAAGTAGAAAGAATTGCACGTGAAAGGGTTGGTCCTAGACCAGGTGATTTTAATGAAATGGAACCACAAAGACCATCTCCTCCAGAACAAAATAATTCAAATATTAATATTTCATGTTGTGCCAACATTACACAAATTATAGCATCTCAAGTAAATGATTCTACTATTAATCAAGCAAATGATTGTATGTCAAATTTACGACAGGGATATGATAATGCTGTCGTAAAAGAACAAGAAGAAGGAAAGCGTAAAGAAGAAGAAGAAACAAAACGTAAAGAAGAAGAAGAAGAAAGAAAACGTAAAGAAGAAGAAAGAAAAAGTCTTATGAAAAAATTAGGTGTAGGAGGCTTTATAATTTTATGTTCTTGTGCATTATTATTCATTGTTATAAGTTTAAGTTTTGGATTTAGTAGCGGAGGAGAAGAGACTGATATGGAATATGCTAGTTCTACTTATTCTACACCAACATATGTATCGGTTCCAACGTCAATACCAACATCAGTTCCAACATCGGTCCCTCCACCTCCGTATTCAGAAACATCAAATGAAAATAGTGGATTTTTTGGTGGATTATTTTAAGAAAAACCTGATTATTATTATTATTAAGTATACAAGTATTATAAAGATTGATATTTTTTAAAAAAAGTTTTTATTAATGTTCTTCGTAAAACTTGAGTATGTTTAGTTAAATTATCAAGATGTTTTTTAGTATTCAAAATTTCATATAAAACATATTGACTTGGATAATGTACATAATATTCTTTTAATTCTTCTAATCTTGTTTTTAGAATAAAGATTTCTTTATTCATAGCTGAATAGTTTTTGATTTTTGTCATTATAATACACATTTTATTCATACATTAAGAAAAAAATCAATTTTTAGTTTGTGTAACAAGATAAAATATGATCAATATCATTAAAATTATGTGAGCTTGTCATTTTTGTAAAGTCTGTGCAATCGTTAAATGAATATAATGAGATGTGATCATCGTATATAAATTCTTCTCTATTTGCTAATATAAAGATATTATTTTTAGCGATATTATCTTTAGCGATATTTTTTTGTTTTTTTGATTTTGTAAATCTCTTTTTTAATTTAAGAAAAAATGATAATTGCATAATATAATATTATATTATACAATTGTAAATAAGATAATTTTTTAGTTTTTTATTATAAGAATTGAATGAATAAGAAAAACATTAAAAGTGCGTTCAAAGATTTTTTGTAATCTACTTTATATGCATTAGATGTGTTATTAAATGAATTATCTTCTTGGTTAGTAGGCACATTCAAATCAGTTTCAGTTGTTGGTGTTGAAGTTTCAGTTGAAGTTTCAGTTTCAGTTTCAGTTTCAGTTGGAGTTGTTTCAGTTTCAGTTTCAGTTGGAGTTGTTGAAGTTTCAGTTGAAGTTGTTGAATCGTCATCATATTTGTATTCGCAATGAATACCATAATATTTGGGTTTGCATTCGCATCCACCAGATGGGTTTTTAATACCATTGTTAAGACAGTGATGTTTATCTTCAAAAATGCCCATACCATTGTTAAGTTGTGCTTGAATAACATTGATAATAGGTGAATCTTTACCGACGATATTTTGGATTAAAAACAATGTGTCATCTGTACTTCTTCTTAGAAGTGTGTTATTATTGACAACTTGTGTTTGGACAAGAATTTGATCGATTTGTTCGGCTAATTTCATAGGAATGGTGGATAATAAAATATCAGATGCGTGTTGACAATGTTCAAGAAAAGCTAATTTATGATTGTTTACAGTTACTGCAATAACATTTTCATCCTTTTGTTTCCATACAATTTTAAGATCACCTACGCAATTTCGGACGTGTTTTTTATGATCTTCAGAAACAATTTTTTTACAATTTTCTGCATTCAAGGCTAATGTACATTTATTTTCCATATTTTGCAATTCTTCTTCTGAATATATATTATGATCATCTACCTCAGTTTGTGTGTTGTCAACAATTTGAGTAATATTATCAATAATTTGAGTAGTATTAGTATTGTCAATAGTTTGAGTAGTGTTAGTATCAAGTTCTCTTTTAACAAATGCCCCTCTAAATTTATAACCTGGATAATATCTATCGGGATCAGTAATTCTAGGAGTAAATCTTCCCCAAAGTGTATAACGTTGAATAGCATTCCAGTTAATAACAAACGAAACTGGGTTTTTAAGTCCAGTTGGTGGGCGTACTAAAGTGGGCATAACACTAAGTGGTTTCATACATTGACTAAAAGATTTAGAATTCCATTCTTTAATAATAGTTTGAAGGGCGCTACCACACAATTTTTGAATTGTTTCAAGAGTATAAGGTTGAAATCTGTACATTGTAGAAAAGTCTATAGGATTTGCATAAGAACCATTAATAATATTGTAAATTTGATTATAAGCAACACTTGAATTTTGAATAGTCCATGCATTAGAAAACAATGTAGTATTTTGAACACTTGCGCTTTTTGATTTATATTCAATAAAAGTACCATTGGGTAGCAATAATCTATTAGGATTATCATCCCAAATACCACATAATCCAGAAGTAAGATATTTATATCTACTTGGAACAAAGATAAAGACATTAAGATATCCGTATTCTGCTGTAGGCCAATTATTTCCTGTAACTGATACTTGGGATCCATCTCTAAACAAGAATTTCCAATTTTTATCAGAAATAGTTTGATGATGTAAATAACTATTCAATAAATTGTTATCATCTCTAATATTTGAGACTGACAATCTTCCAGTTGTACCATTAGCAGAAGCAATAAAATAAGCAAAATTACTTCCATCAGAGACTTGAACGGTACAAGCAATATTACAAGTTACAAAATTATTACAAGGCATTTGCAAACATTGAACAGACAAAAATGGAGATTGTACTAACCACACAGTATGATAAGATTGATAATCGTACGCTTGGCCATTAAATGTAACAAAATGTGGATCTCCAGTTGAATAACAAGATGCACCTTTACTAGGTTGAATATTTTTCAACTGAATAGTATCATTTTTCATCAAAGTATTTGAATCTTTATTAAACATTTCCAACAAAATTTCTGACAACAAAGTATCAACTGACAAAGACGAAAATGCAGATTGTCTGTCTACATAAACTTTTTGTTCAATTTGCCAATTATCAATTGAAAATGTAGTAGATTGACATTGAGAAAAGGTCACAGATTTAGATGTATATTTAACAGTAACATCATTATCAGGTGGCGAATCTAACTTGATAGTAAAATAAGATTCAGCTGCATTCAAGTTACTCAAATCCAATACCTTTGGAAAAATAATCATATTTTGTCCAAGAACGTAATTAGTAGCAAGACACAAAAGGGCGATTTTTTTAAACATTTTTTACAAATTTAATTATTTTTAAATCAAATTATAATATTTTTATTATTGTTTAGATAAATTCATTTTTTAATTATTGATATTTCCAATTATCACAATCATTACAGTCGTTTGATGTTAAGCATTCTGGCATATCATTTTGCCATTGAGATATAATAGTGTTTATAACAAAATGGATTCTGTGATTCCATAAAGATTCTCCTATTTTTAATTTATCTTTAGCATCATAAATACAAGATTTTCCTAAATGACATTTTGTATAAATATTATAACCTAATAAATTACAAGTGCTTCCACAATCGCCCATAAAAATAGGATCTGCATTGTGACCAAAATGATAAATACGACTATTTGTATAATCCATATTTATCATATTAGCATAATGTTTATCCCCTGGAGATTGGAATCCTACTCCTATTTTATTATATTTTATAGCTAATAAACTAGCTACTGTACCTCCTAATGAATGGCCTGTGAATAATACTTCTTCATTAAAATCAATTATTTTTTGAAGATTTGTTACAATTTCAGAGCCTATATTTATATAATTTAATTCTAAATTTTTAGTATTATCATAACATTGTAAACAACATGTATTATATTCATCCTGACACTGATCACATTTTTCAAAAAGATTGCTTTGTTTGTAATAACAACATGAAAAATATAGATTATCATTGTATTTATCATTATAATAAGTTGAATCTATGTAAATGTTATCATCTTTGTCATCGTTGTCATCGTTGTCATTTATGGAACAAGTATCTAATCCCCAATATAAACTGGTACCTTTAATGGAAATGACATTTATTTTAAGTTGTGAATTTCTAAATAGATATACTTTAAGAGATTCGTTATTCAAACTTATATCTTGTACTTCTTGTAAAGTTGTATTTAACCATTTTGAATTTTGTGGATTGAAATAAACGTTATTAGCCATACTAGCTAAATCAAGTATATTTTCATAATTAATAATTAAATTTCCATTTTGATCAATAAATTTAGCATATGTAGATAAAATAGTAGTCAGATGAATAATATAAAAATTAAACTTCATATAAAATATATAATAATGTAAACTTTAAATAAGAATTACGTTGTAAATTAATATACAATTAAAGAAGTAATAATGTTACAGGAAGGATATACATAGGTATATTTATATTAAGTAAAAAACCCAAGGTAAGAAATGACGAAGTTGAAATAAAGTTTTTTTTTGATAAATATATATTTATCTAAATGTATTTTTCATAATATTCTTTAGCGTACCACATATTAATTCCAGAGTATTCAAAGGCAATATGGAATAAAAATCCACTAATGAAGAGATTTTGGATTTTTTTATTTTGTATAACATCGGGGATATATTTAGAAACGTACATTTCAACAAAATATACGAATGCGATTAGACAGGCGCCAACGATGGCGGCTTCGATGATAACAGTTAAAACGGGTTTTTTAGAGAGTTTATCCATGGTGATTAATATTGTTATATAATATAGATTTATAAAAAAAATTTTTATATTATATAATAGTAAGATATGGCAGGGGAGCCTAAAAATAAAAGATTGTATAGTTATGTAAAGGGGCTTGCAAATAAAAAATTCAAGTCAAAAAGTGGTGTATATAGATCGAGTTGGATTGTAAGAGAATATAAAAAGAGAGGTGGTACATATAAGACTGGTAGTAAAACTTCAAGGGGTGGATTAAAGAGGTGGTATAAAGAAAAGTGGGTTGATTTAAATAGACCTATTAGAAATTCAAAAGGTAAAATAGTAGGTTATAAATCTTGTGGTAGGTCAAGTTCTGGTATGAAAAGTAAAAAATATCCTTTATGTAGACCGAGTAAGAGGGTATCTCCAAGGACTCCGAGGACATATAAACAGATAAGTAAAGGGAGTTTAAGCAAGGCAAAAAGGGAAAAGAGTAAAGTAAGGGGGAGTAAGAATATTAAATTTGGAGGGGGCAAGTCAAACAGTTATGAATTTCATGATACATTTATAAAGGCATGTGAGTGTAAGGATGATAAATGCAAATGTGATTCAAGACGAGAGTCTAAAAAGTGTACGGATGGAAAGTGTGAAATAGTAAAAATTCCGGAGGGTAAAAAACAAATATTAGAATCATATTATAAACAAATAGGTGGTAAAGTATATAAATGTAAATTATGTAATTATTCTACGTCAGGTAAAGTAAATATATTGAAACATAAATTGCGACATATGGGTGAGAAAAAGTATGAATGTGATAAATGTGATTATACTACATATAGAAAAGAAAAGGTTAATTTGCATAAAATGAAACAACATGGAGGTATAAAGGATGAATTAGATAAAATAATAAAAAAACGAAAAAGTGGTATTTATTTTAAAGGTATACGAGGTGGAGGTCCTCAATATTATGGTAAAAGAAGTTCTAAAATGATCAAGATTCCTGAAAATGTTAGAAAAACGGCTAGATATGCGTTTAAATTAAAAAAATTAGGATTTAAGGGTGGAATAGAAACGGGTTGGAAAAGGGCAAAACAATTAGCGAATAGAGATGGTATACCAATTCAGGATTTAAAATATATGAGAGCGTGGTTTGCAAGACATTTATATACAAGTTATCCTACATATAGAAAATGGAAAAAGGCTGGACGTCCAAAGGGACCAGAATGGCATAATAAGAGGGGTATTCAAGCATGGCTTATTTGGGGCGGTGATGCCGCATTCAAGTGGGTAAATTCGACAAAAAATATAAATGCATTAAATAAACATTATAATAAAGCATATAAAAGTTTAAAATTAAGGGTGTAATTTGTATAATTATTATGTTTTAATTATATAAATATGAATTTATGTAAATACAAGGATATATTTGGAGAACCAGGTAAGGGGGTGCATAAAACGAGAATTCCTATATTAAATATTGCGTTTATTGATACGTTATTTACATTTATAGGAGCATGGTTTATATACAAGTATTTTAAATTTAAATCTTATTGGAATGTATTGGGTGTATTATTTATAATTGGTATAATAGTTCATCGTTTATTTTGTGTAGAGACGCGTTTAAATAAAGCACTTGGTTTATAAATGAATATTTTATTGATAATTTTTTAATACGATAGACCGATTTATATTTAAATTAACTTGTTGTTCTATAAATGATTGAACTTCATTAATAATTTGTGGGTTTGCATTTAATAAAGTAACCATATTTTGTAAATTTGTATTAGTATTCAATGCAGTAATTAATGGGACTAATTCTTGGTGATTGACAATGTTGTTAAGTGTATCTTTTAAAATTGGGTTAGAGACAGTATTGTTAATAATATTAGCAATATCTGGTTTATTATGTAAAACATTTTGAGCAACTTCGATATCAGAATTCGAGTTTTTTAAACTATTTTTTAAACCGATTGTTAAACTATGTAATAATCCATTAGTTGGGATAGGTAAGAGTGGTAAAATTTCTGATACGGCGAATAGGACATATCCTAGAATAGTTGTGGTATCCATTTTTATTATATTTTGATATAATAAAAATAAAAAAGGAACATAATAAATTTATTGTATTTTAAGTTTTTTGTCTACAAAATCTTTTAAAACTTTTGTATTTTCTAACATTATATGTATATCTTTTTTTCTATCTACATCTTCGTATGAAGATTCTAATTTTTCCAAAGTTTTTATTAATCCATCTAAATTAATTTTATACTGTGTAATTTTAGCTAATTTTTTCTCATGTTTTGCTAATATCATCCATCCCAATTTTTCAAATTCATTTTTATACCAATCCTCTGCATTTCGCATCGTCAAGTTTTTAAACATTGTATATTAATGGTTTGGATTACAATATATAAATAAAAAAAATATATATATTAAAGGATAATTTAAAAGCCATGAAAAAAATGATTTTTTGTTTGGATCATATAAAAAAAATAATAAGGTATTGCATAAATGGTATTGACACGTAATCAAAAACGTAATTTAGATATTGCTGAAATTACAGATGACGAGTCTCATAAAAAATGTAAATTAGATCAATTTGAAACGGATGAATATTATAAAGAATCAAGTGAAGAAAGCGGGAATAATATAAGCGACGAACAAAATGAAGAGTATAATATAAACAACAAACTACAAGAAATCATTAAGGAATCGATAAAAAATGTTATTCAGAATTTTCAAAATACAAATAAATATTTGGATACAGAGACAGAGGCAGAGACAGAGACAGAGGCAGAGACAGATTCATCATATAATGTAAATGAGAACGATGAATATTCAAAATTTAATAAATATTTGAATGCTATTTACGAAGGGGATTTTTTTGAAAGGCATTGTGTTGAAGATAAGAAATCTGCATTTAGAGCTGCATATTCATTAGATGAAATTAAAAAGATAAATTGTGAATTGGAAGAATTACAAAATCTGTATAAAAATGATTGTCCAGGTGTTATTGATATATTAAAAATGAATATTGATAAAAAACAGAAGCAACAATTATTAGAAAAATTATATCATTATAGTAATTCTGAAATTCTTTCATCGGAATATGTAACAAATTTAAAATATCTTAAAAGCAATCTTAATTCTAATTTAGATGACAAACTTAAAAAATTAGAAGATGAGATATTAAAAAGATCTACTAGTTTGGAATTTTCAGATAATTATAGAGAAAAAATTTTAAGATCTAAGATGCCTTTTGAAAATAAAGTGGTTGCTTATAAAAGGTTAGATATTATGACTTCATATGAAGATTCTGATTCGTCTGAATATGCAAAACATAAAAATTGGATGGATACATTATTATCTATTCCTTTTGATGAGAATTTTTCTAATTTAAAGGATAATAATCATGATATTAAACATATTCGGGAAGTTTTAGATAGACGTTTATCTTTTTTAGAAAAGCCGAAAGATCAAATTATAAATATTGTTACACAAATGATGAGAAATCCTGAATTTACAATTAATGCAATTGGGTTGTATGGTGTAAAGGGTGTAGGTAAAACACAAATTGTTAAAAGTATTTCAGAGGCATTAGGAAGACCTTATAGATCAATTAGTTTAGGTGGTGAATCGGATTCATCGTTATTGACTGGTCATAATTTTACATATGTAGGATCTACACCAGGGAGATTGATAGATATTTTAAGAGAGACGAAATGTTCAAATCCGATTATATTATTTGATGAATTAGACAAAGTGTCGACTACAAATCATGGTAAAGAGATTATAGGAAATTTAATTCATTTAACTGATAAGACAACAAATAACAAGTATAATTATGACAGATATTTTGCTGGTCTTAATTTTGATTTATCTAAAGTATTATTTATTTTTACATATAATGATGCGTCAAAGGTGGATAAGATTTTAGCAGATCGTCTTTTTAAAATTAGAATAGAGAATTATAATTTCAAAGAAAAATTAGAGATTACAAAAGTTCATTTAATAAAAAGTATATTAGAAGAATATAATGATTTAAATGTATCTATTGACGAAGACGCTATTCATTATATTGTATCTACATCTAAAAATGATGAGGGTATGAGAGATATTAAAAGAAAATTTGAAATTGTTATATCACGTGTTAATACTTTAATGTTAACTAATCCGGATGATGATATAGTGCGTTTAAAATATAAATCATTGCATCATTATTATCGTGAAAATAATAAAATATTAAAGGATCATATAGATGTATTATTATCGGATAGTTTTAGTAGTGATACAAATGTAGATAATGATCCGCCATTTGGAATGTATATTTAAATGTATGTGTTTAAAAAAATGAAAAAAATTATAAAATTAACAATATTTGTTTTAAAATGGACTTAATTATAAAACAAACAGCTATTTTTAAAAAAATGACAATAGATTATATTATTAACAAGTATAGTCTTAATTGTGTGAAATTATGTTCAAAAACACCATTGTATCCTTGTAATATTTACGAGTATAAGAATATGTATATTGTGAATAATTTTGTATTAAATCAGCAATATAAGTTAGATTTAGATACGGCTAAATATAGTATTTTACACGTATGTTATAAAAATTTGAGTTATAGAAATAATTTGAATCAGAATGTTATAAATAAATGTGTAATAGAGAGTGATTATAAAAGGTTTATATCAAAAAATATTAATTATATTACCAAAAAATATACTAATTATATAAATAAGTATATATGGATTATTGGTAGAAAATACAAGAATGAAAAAACCTTGGAGTTGGAAAATAACAGTTTTTTGTTACCTGTTTTTTTAGAGTCTGTTTCTTATGTTAGGAAATGTAATCGTAAAAAAAACACGAAAACGTACATTAATGATAATGTTGTATATGATGATAATGTTGTATTACATCAATATAGAAGACGTTTTCTTTATACTTTAAAAGATTATTTAGGAGATGTTGATTTTTCTTATATCAATCAAATATTATCAAATAGTGTATGTTTAGATATTGAATATGCAAATGATATATATGATGATTTTTCTAATTTTCCTATTTCGAATAATTCGTCTTGTCTATTTATGATAGGTGTATTTGATTATAAAAATACTTATAAAAATTTTATTGCATCACAATTAGATAAACGTAATGAAGGAATCGTACTTGAAACATATTTAGATTATGTACATGAAAAAATATCTAATAATGGAAAAATTATTATTTTTCATTGGAGTAATGCGGATAAAATAGTATTGGAAAAAACATTGTTAAGACACCCCGAGTTATATCAATTTTATAATAGACATATAATAAATAATATAGTTTATATTGATTTACTAAAGGTAGTTAAATCAACTGTTTTTCTAAATTCTTATTCATTAAAATATGTTTTAGAAAAATTATTAAATATTAAATATGACACGCAATGTAAAAATGGGTTAGATGCCATGTGTTCAATTATATATAATGATATTGAAATTAAAAATAGTAAGACTCATAAAAAATTAATTGATTTTGAAACAACAAATGATATCATACAATATAATAAATTAGATACAATCTATTTATATGATATTATTAAAAAATTTGTTAATTAAATCTGTATTGCTGCTTTACTAGGTCTTCCTCTACGTTTTTTAGTATCTGATTGTTCAATTGGTTCACTGTGACTATCTAATAATACATCATTTTGTGGTTTTTGATTCATTTCTACTTCACTATCAGACTTTGTATCTATCTCATCTACTTTTATTTTTTCTATTTTTGCTTCTTCTACTTTAACTTTTGTTTCTTCTACTTTATTTTCCTCAATATCAATTTGTTCTTGTTTAATAAAATTTTGTAATCTTTGTGTTAATTCTTCATCTGATATTTTTTCAACTGCTTCTTCATCGCTTTCTTCATCGCTTTCTTCACTTTCAACATCGCTTTCTTCTTCATCTTTTAGTTTATCTTGATCAGGATCAACATTGATATTAGCATGATCTTGTTTTTTAGAATTTTCAAGTTTAGTAAATTGCTGTCTTTTATTATCACTTTGATAGTAAGAATAGAAAGCTGATAAAAACAAATCAATTCCTATAAGATAAAAAATGTAATTATTAAATGAACTCATTCCTTCAGTATTATAAAATAACATATAAACATATACAATAGCATAAGTTGTTAAACCTAATGCAATAGCGTATGTTGAAATATTTTTAGTTTCACATACATTAGTTTGATTTAGTAATATTTGTGATACTATAAACATTTTATTTTATTATAATAAATAAAATGTTTTATATAAACGTGATCTAAATCATCGTTCTAACATACAATGATGATAAACTTTACATATATGTTTAAGAATAGTTGAATCATCTCGATCTCCAGTATAATCATCTATGATATTACCTTGTTGATCAAAAAATTTAATAGATGGATATCCTTTGAAATTTAATAATTTTATAAAATCAGAATTGTTTTTAAAATCACCGTGTTCTATAGATGCCATTGCAAAATCATTTCCAATTTTGTTGTGGATTTTATTAAATGTTGGTTTAAATCGTACACAGTGACCACACCAATTAGCATAAATTAGGAGCATGCCCGGTGATCCATTAATTTTTTGTTTATTAATAGCTAATTTGCCATTATTATTTATTCTAAAATCAGATGGTTTTAAATTATAACCATTAACTTGATTGGACATTTTGTATAATATAATGAAAGAAATTAAAAATATTAATTGGATGCTTTTATCCACATTTTTGTATTTCCTGAACCAAAATATTGTGTAGATAATTGGAATTCTGTAGATGGGTCATATTGTAATTCACCTACCCAGACATTAGTTGATACTAAATTTAGATAAGATGATAATATAAACTTTTTATTACCATATCCTATTCGTTGTTTAGGTAATGCATTATCGACTAATGAATGAGGAACTGCTTTAATTGTCCAATTTTTACCATTTGTAGAATATACAACAATAGGTGTAGACCATAAAGTAGCGCTATTTAATAATCCTGCTCCAAGGAAAATACCATCTGCGTAAATCATATCTATAATTTCAAAATTACCTCCTGGAGATGTCCATTCCCAAGTAACACCACTAGATGAAAATCCCATAAGTGAATTTCTACCATAAACAATAAAATCGTTATTTCCTTGTACAACACCATTAAATTGCATAGCAGCATAATTTGTATCAGCTTGATAAGTTTGCCAAGTATCTCCTTGATCTGTGGAATATGCTATTAGATTTGAAGTTTTAGTAACAGCAACTAATTCATTATCTGTTGCGCTATAAGCTACACTACAAAAATCATAAACTGAGATAGATGGTGCGCGTTTTAATGACCAAGAAACACCGTGATCAGTACTTTTTAATATACATCCGAATCTTGCAACTGCAATAATAGTACCATTTCCTAAATGAGTAAGATCTTCTATAATAATACCTGTTCCAACAGATGATCCGAAACCGCTGACAGCAGTCCATGATGATAAATTACTACTATAAATAAGTTGTCCATTATCACTTGTACATGCTACATAATTTGTACCTGTCCATATAATATCATTTTTAGTTGTATTAGGAGTTGTACGTTGAGTCCATGTAATACCATCCGTTGATGTAAAAATTATAGTAGACGTAGATAATATAATAAAATTGCCATTTAAATATTTGATACGACGTCCTGTAAATGCATTTTGTGCTGCAGCTGTATGAAATCGTCTATAAGTCCAAGTATTTCCATCAGTTGATGTAAAACAAGATGAAAAAGCATCACTTGCTATTGCTACAAATATTCCATTTCCATAAGCAATATCTTTAATACTATAAACTGGAGAAAGCACAGTACTTTCTGTATTTGTAGATGTATTAAACTTCATTATACCACCTGTATCAATAGTATAAAGTATACTTCCACCTCCATTGATTGGAATACTGGCTCTATATACTCTGTTAAATGTTGTTGTATATTCTGTCCACGTACTAAAGGTTGCTACTTTTGCATACCAGGCTCTACTTGTGCCAACACCTAAAAATGTAGTATTTGTTGAATCATATGAAATACTACTTGTACTAGCTAATGACGTTGATGTCCAAGTTGTTCCATTTGTAGATTGTGCTACACCTGAACTTGTAGCTGCTACAATATAAGAATCAGTGTGATCTTTTACCATATCTAGAACATTACCTGAGACACCACTTCTAGAAGTCCAAGTAATTCCATCTGGAGAAGTCCATAAATTATTAGTATTACCACCTGCAATAAATAAATTGATACTACCTCCGACCCATATTACAATGTTAAATTGTATACCAGCTGTTATGCCAGTTGCAAGGGTAAATGTTGCTCCATCGTTTGTAGAATAACCAATAGTACTACTATCTCCAACTGTAACCCAAGTATGTGTTCCAGATATATTTGCATAAACAATACTTCTTAAAACATTTGTGTTAAGAGCAGTTATAGTTGACCAAGTTGTACCATTTGTTGAACGTTGTATAATACCAGTTTGTCCTACAACTATACCAATGCTATTTGTTAGATTAAAATCCATAGCATATTTTGAATAATTGGTACTTGATCTTAATGTCCATGTAATTCCATCGTCTGTAGAATCAGCTAGAACAGCACCATTTGATCCTATAATCCATCTATTCCAAGTACCAGCACAATAATGTATTATTGTATAAGTAGTACCAGTAGCATAGTAAACAGGATGTGTCCATGTCACCCCATTGTCAGCTGATCTAAAAATTGCATTACTACTTCCAACTACGATAATAGTATTGTTATTACGTGCTATATTTTCACGTCCGACATTTGTAACAGATGTTAATGATGTACTTGTATTTAATGTTTGTGTTAAATTTTTTATATTAAATTTAATTTCAGGATTATGTCCTATAGCAGCGTATAACTCAGGATATGTAGATTGTGAAAGAACTTGACCGTTCATTTCTACAAATGTTGAATCCATTTGTTTTGGAGCGATATCACCAATTTCATAAGGTAATTTCCATGACATATTACCACTTGAACTTGTAGTTAAACAAGTATTTGCAATAGTAGGTATATTAGATGGTAAAATATAATTACTTTGTTCATTTCCTGTAGTTGATGCAATCAATGTTACACTTCCGTTAGTTCCAGATATAGATAAAGATCCTTTGACATCTAATGTAGATATGGGTGATGTTGTTCCAATTCCTATATTACCGGTAGTTGATAAATATATATGTGAGCCTTTGGTACCTGATTGAAATATTAAATTCTGACTTGCTCTAATTACACTATCACCAGGATCCGCATGTTGCGACCATGTTCCCTTTGCATTAACCGCAGTCATTTGTAACCAATTTCCGTTGGTTGTATTTACGTTTATAAGTGTATGACCACCATCTGAATTACCAAGATTAATAGTAGTTGTACGTAAAGCACCTGTAGAAATAGAAATATTAGCACTCAAATTTGCACACGATACTGTTGATTCTGTTCCATTTCCAAAAACTCGCATTACTGTACTACTATTTGAAGCATTTCTAAACTGTGTTCCAATGCTATTATCATGAGGTACAATATATAATCCATCTGTATAGTGTTTATATATTTTAGCACCTCCGTAAAAAATAATACCTCCACCATCAGTTGCTATATTAATATCTTGATATAATTGACCACTGACACCTACATTTAAACTACCTGCTACATCTAATTTAGAAATAGGTGATGTTGTTCCTATACCAATATTTCCACTACTAGTAATAATCATTTTATTTGAAGCGGATGTATGTGATCCTACGCTATCAATATTACCGGAGATACCTAAAGAAAGGGTATCGAATCTATGTTCTCCGGCTAGTAATCTAATTCTATCTGGTCCAGAAGGTGATGCGATGTCATTTCCCTTAAAAAGTAATAATTCACTTTGTTCCGTGCTATTATATACACGTTCTCCAATTAATGTATAACCTATACCAGTACTAATACTTTGATTATCTCCAAATGTACCAGAAAAAATGATACTATTAGATTGTGTACTATTACCTATTCTTAAAGTTCCTTTTACATCTAACGTATCAACGGGGCTATTAGTACCAATACCTACATTACCACCAGTTGTAAAAATGTTACCTACGGTATTACTATTACCAGTTGCATTTAATCCACCTTGTGTAATATTAACACCATTTGTACGAATAGGAATAAATGAATTTAATGTAATAGAACCACGTGTATCGGCTGTAGCATAACCGAAGCGAAATTCATCAGCTATTTCAGAATAGATGATTCCGCTATAATTATTATTATTTGTAACATCTTGTGAGAAACGTTGTAAAAGGATGCCTGTATCAGAAGTAGCAGATGGATTTTCATTTAAAATAAGAATATTATCTGAAAATGAAGTGGTTGTACCAGAAATGGCAACTTTACCACCAATGTAAGTATCACCGCCGATAGAAATGCCACCACCCACATTTAAAGATCCACCAGAACCTAATCCTTGTGAGTTAGAGGTATCTAGAATATTAATGGGATTAAAATAATTAGATGCCATATTTATATTATAATTGTATACAATAAAAAAATTAACTGTTAATTATTTATAAAATAAACGCGAAAATGCGTTATTATAAATAATATGAGTATTATAATTAAATTTATAATTTTAAGAGCATATTTTATTTTATGTATATATATAAGAAATGTATATGAAAAGAACTGGTGGTATAAAAATAGATTATTCAAAACATACTTTTTCTGAACGCGAAAAAATGTATATAAAAAATGAAATTGTACTATTAAGATTAAATTATCCACAATATATTCCCGTATTGGTAAGATCAAAATCTGAAAAAATTAAATTAAGAAAATATAAATTTTTAGCGGGTTCTAATTTAACTATAGCAGAATTTTTATTTAGTATTCGAGAAAAAATAATAGTACCACTTAAATCTTCAGAGAGTTTATATATATTTATAAATGATATTATACCTCGCCCTTCATCAAGTTTTTCTGAGTTGTATAATCAATATAAAGATAAAGATACAGAAATGTTGATATTAACATTATGTGTAGAAAATGTATTTGGTTAAATTAAAAAAATGAAAAACTAAAAATTTTATAAATATGAAACAGAGAAATGCTTAATATTGATAATATTGATATTACGAAATTTAAATTAGGTAAATCTGGGAGAGCTATTAAACTTCTTTATGATAAAGAACCAGTGAAATTGTGTACATCAAGTTTAATTACGCCTTTTGGTGTAAAATCTGTAAATAAAGATTGGTCTGCTTTTACTGAATATTATATTGATTGTTCATTAAATCAATCTGTAAGTGAAACATCAAGTTCTGGTGCATTTAAAAATGCAATTGATTTATTAGATAATGTTATTCAAAGATTAGTAAAAGAAAATATTACAATGTTTAGTAGTAAATCAGAAAATGCTAGTGAAAATTTTGTATATAATAAAATTTTAAGAGAAAATGGTAATTATCCTAAATTAATGAAAATGCAATTAGTAAGAGATAAAAATGGAAATTTTGAATCTTTTATTTTTAATGAAAATAAAGAAAAGATAAAAATAGATGAAAAAAATATAGAAGAAGTTTTAGCTAAAAGAAAAATTTTTAAATGTATTATAGAATGTGCTAAAATATGGTATTATAATGGTAAAGTAGGAAGTATTTGGAATATTAATCAATTGAAATTTTCTAATAAATTACTTGATCAAAATAAAGATTTGAGTGAAGAAGGAAGCGCGAATGTATCAAATGTATATAATAATTTAATGATTTCAGATGATTAGATATACATATGATCTATAATGGGATGTGATGTTAAATTTTTAATAATTTGATTTTTAATTATATCAAAACAATTTTCAAATATATTTTTTTCAAGAATAACATCTTTTGTATTAAAACTAATTTTTCCTAATAATATATTTTTATTAATTTCCAAGAATATTTTTTCTATAATGCGATAATATTCTCGGATTCCACTACTGACATTTTTATCAATGTATTGATCACAATATTTAATTATTTTTCCTACATCACTATCATTTAAATTTATATTGTATTTAATGCCAATATTTTGTATTATTTCTGGTATATTATGATTTTTAAGAATATATATAACATCTTTATCATTAGGTGCATCAACATAAATTATATTAAGACGATCTAATAAAATTTTATCAATTTTTGTAATATCATTAAACGTAAAAATATAAAAAATTTTAGAAAGATCAAATTTCATACCATAAAAATAATGATCTGAAAATTCGTTATTTTGTGTTGTATCAGTAAGATAACATAAAAAGGAATGGATGTCTTTACCATTGTCAGTTTCACTTACTTTGTCTAATTCATCAAAATATAATATAGGATTAGAAATTTTAGAATCAATTACATTTTGTATAATTTTACCAGGACCACTTTCTACATAAACATAACCGTGTCCTAAAAAGAATGACGAATCTTTAATACCTCCTAAGGAAATTGTTTTAAGAGGAATATCTAATATTTTTGATAATACCTTGACAATTTTACTTTTAGCTATTCCAGCTTTACCATATAATGCAATATTATTTCTAGTTCCATTTGGATTCGTTATAAATTTACATATAACATTAAGAATTTCATTTTTAACATTTTCCATACCATATATATCTTGATCTAAAAGTTCTTTAACCTTTTCTATAAAGGTGGGTATATCTTTAAATTTACTAATATTATCAGAAATATTAAAATATGTATTCCAAGGATATGAAATAGCTAAATCAACAAAAATTTGATTTTTATAATATTCTGAACTATTAGAATCTGAACGTTTCATATTATGGAAATGTTTCATTATAACCAATTTATTAGATAAAGAAGTATCTAACTCAATAATACGTTGTCTTAAAGTTTCTTCTTGTATTTTTTTATTAACTATATTACTAATTTCTGACAATGATGATATTGTATTAGTATTAGTAGTATTAGTATTAGTATTAGTAGTATTAGTATTAGTATTAGTAGTATTAGTATTAGTATTAGTATTAGTATTAGTATTATTTTGTTCTGTAGATTTTTCGTCGAAAAATTTAATATTAGTTTTTGCAACTTGAAAGATAGGTTTAATATAGGATGAAGATTTTGATGATTTGGAAATAATGACAGAATTAGGAATATGTATTTTTGTAATTATATTATTTGATGTATTATTGTTTGCATCAGTTGCACCGGAATTTTTATGTTTTTTACAAAAATTACAATTTAAAAGAGCAAATTCATTACATCTAGATCCTTTATTTGATCCTTTTTTATATACGTATAAACAAATCTTATTCATCCCTTATTATAATACAATCATATTAATTTTTTGAAATTACGGACTATTAAAAAATGAAAAATCTATTATATATATTAACTAATAAAATGTTAACTGTATTAAAAAAAAAACTTGAATCTCTATTTTATATTACTGAAGAAGACAATTGTGAAAATTCACTTCAAACGCGTATGAAGCATTATTTGTCACGATATAATTCTGAATGTCATTATTATAAACCCCGTATTATTTCATTAAAATCTAAAAAATTGTTATTTTTTGTTAATCATTTAACTACATTAGACGAAAAATTAGAAATTTTAAAAGAACATAATCAAATGTTAATTGATGTATGCAGTAAATTATATAAAAGATTTGATCCACATATGATTTATACATTTAATAATGAAATTCACTTGGTATTTTATTATAATGATGAAGGTGATGTTTTATATTATGGAGATGTAAATAAATTGATTACATCTATTGTGAGTTATGCAAGTGTATATATGGAAAAAAAATTATCAGAAAAGGGGATGAATATTGATTTTATATTTAATGGTGAATTTGTAGAATTCGATAAAGATTATGAAACTCTTAATTATATTATTTGGAGACAATTAGATTGTAAACGTAATAATACAGTATTACTATATAGATGTTTAAAACAAAGTGAAATTTTAGATAATAAATTAGTTTTAGATAAAATAAAAAATGAAGAAATGATTGAAGAATTAAAAACATATAAAAGTATTGATGAAAGTATCTTTAATGGAAATATTATTAAGCGTCAGCTATACTATAAAGAAAGATCCAGTAAAGATAATTCGAGTAAAAAAATACAAAATAATAAAGAAAGTAAAAGAGAATGGTCAGAAAATGGAATGTATACAAGAAAACGTTTAGTTGTTGATAATATTAATCTTGTAGATAATTTTAAAGAAAATGCGAAAAAATACATTTATAACAAAGTAATGTAAATTACTTTTCTAACAAAGTAATGTAAAAATTAAAAACAAAAATCTTAATATATTATAGTTTTATTAAGATGAGTGTTAATATTATAACTATTGATGGGGAAGATTATGATCCGTATTTTATTTTAGGAGTTGCATCTGATGATACAGATGATCATATAAATAAAAATTTTCGTAAAAAAATTAAAAAATATCATCCGGATAAGATAGATAATAAAAAAGATAAAAAAAGGTATGAATATTACTCTAAAATTATATTAGAATGTTATGGTTATATAAAGGAAAAAAGAAAAAGTTCTCAAAAATTAAAGAAACGAGATTCGTCATCTAAACAGAATTTAAAAATATTAACAAAAGAAGAATTGGATGATTTTAATAAAAATTTTGAAAATAAATGTGATGTAAAAGTTGAAGAAAAACAAAAAAGATTAAAAAAGATAGATGATTATAAAAAACAAGACGTTACACAACATGATATTACAAAACAATTTTCTAAAAAAAAGTTTTCAAATAAAGATTTTAATGCTGTTTTTGATTATAATAAAAATTTAGATAAAAATGATGTTTCGTCGAATTCATTAATATATAGAACAAGTGATGGGTTTTTTGGGTATAATGCATCAGATGTTGGTAATTGTGCTATGGTAAGTTCTTATAATGGATTATTAATATCGGGTGATACGATTGGAGAAATGGGGAAGGGGTGTTGGAGTAATAACTATAGTGATTATAATCAATCTTTTGGAAATGCAATAAAAAATCCAAAAGGAAAATTAAATATGGAATACATTTACAAAGAAAACAAAAAAAATATTATTGAACCTAAAGTCAAAACTACTTTTAATGAATATCAAAAATCTTATAATACATTTAAATATACAGTTCAAGATACATATAATAAAGAACAAGATAAATTATTTAAACGCACTTTTGATCATCTTTTAGAAAAAGAAAAATGGGATCAACAAGTTGTTATGAAATATAAAGATCAATATGAACCAGATGTTATAGAACAAGCATTAAACGGTGAATTAGAAGTTACACCTACATTAATGGAAAATTTAAAAGGTCATTATAGACAAATACGAGAAAAATAAAGTATAAACGTATTAAAAAAAAATTAATTTTATATAATTAAATTAAAATAGTAATGGATGATTTTATTGAAAATTTATATGAAGAATGGATAGATGAATTTAATCTTACACCTTTGACAACAGAGCGGTTTTCCGAATTTGATGAAGCAATACGTTTAAATCAAAGTTTAGTAAACAATATGACAAATGTAAGAAGACGTATAATGGAAAATGATTTTACAAATGTGCAAAATATATATAATAATACTAGAATTAATTCAGATCAAGCATTTTGGAGAGATTTCTTTAATATGATATTTTATATGAATGTAGGTTGGAATAGTTTAGATGAAGATGATTCTAATATATTTGAAGATGTAAAAGTAACAATGACACAAGAGCAATTTAATACATTAAATAAAAAAAAAGTTGATAAAAATAATTTAATAGAATATGAAGGTAGAGAATGTAATATATGTATGGATACATATAAATTGGATGAAATTATTATAAAATTAGGCTGTAATCATTTATTTCATAAAAATTGTATAAAAGATTGGTTATGTAAAGAAAAAATAACGTGTCCAGTATGTAGAAAAGATGTACGTGAACATAAAATATAAAAAAATAAACGTGAAATTGCGTTAAAAAAAAATAAGTATTTATTTTATATAAGTATATATAGAATATATAGAATGACGGTTATATTATCAAGTTCGATTTTATCAGAATTAGATTTAGTTGTTTTTAGAAAACGTCAAAAAAATATAGAAAATAGCAATTTTTATTTTACACCAAATATCGGAATGAAATTGTATAGCGCAGAAATAATGATAATTACACCAAAATATGTAGTTTTTAAATTTGATAAAGTAAAAGATTTAAATTTATTATTGCTATTTAGAAATGTAAATGATTTTTTACATCGTAAAATTAAAAATCATTTTGGTGATTTTTTTAGTAAAAATATATATCAAATGGTTTCAGAAAATGAAGATAATTTTACATTAAGATGTTCTCTTCCAAATTATAATAGTAAATATCATATAAAATATTATGAAGATAATGAGCAAAAAATTTTTAAATTACCAAAAATTAATACAAAGTATGCTTGTGTAACATTAGAAATTAGAAATGTGTGGGAAACTGATAAAGGCGTTGGATTTAACATAGAATTAAAAGAAATACATAATTAAATAAATTTATAATATTATATATTTATTTAAAATAAACTCGTTCCTAAAAACTTTTATACATTATCTTTTACCTTTTTTCATCATCTTTTTAACAGGTTTAGGTGATATCTTTTTAACAGGTTTAGGTGATATCTTTTTAACTACAGGTTTAGCAACAGGTTTAGTAGGTGATGGTTTAAAAGTGGGTTTAGCAACAGCTTTAGTAGGTGATGGTTTAGCAGCGGGTTTAGTAGGTGATGGTTTAAGACTGGGTTTAGCAGCAGGTTTAGTAGGTGATGGTTTAGCAGCAGGTTTAGTAGGTGATGGTTTAGCAGCAGGTTTAACTACAGGTTTAGTAGGTGATGGTTTAAGACTGGGTTTAGTAGGTGATGGTTTAAGACTGGGTTTAACTACAGGTTTAGTAGGTGATGGTTTAAGAGTGGGTTTAGCAGCAGGTTTAATAGGTGATGGTTTAAGACTGGGTTTAACTACAGGTTTAGCAGCAGGTTTAGTAGGTGATGGTTTAAAACTGGCTTTAGTAGGTGATGGTTTAAGACTGGGTTTAACAGCAGGTTTAGTAGGTGATGGTTTAAGAGTGGGTTTAGCAGCAGGTTTAATAGGTGATGGTTTAAGACTGGGTTTAACTACAGGTTTAGCAGCAGGTTTAGTAGGTGATGGTTTAAAACTGGGTTTAGTAGGTGATGGTTTAAGACTGGGTTTAGTAGGTGATGGTTTAGCAGCAGGTTTAACTACAGGTTTAGTAGGTGATGGTTTAAGACTGGGTTTAGTAGGTGATGGTCTAGTAGCAGGTTTAACTATAGGTTTAGTAGGTGATGGTTTAAGACTGGGTTTAGTAGGTGATGGTTTAAGACTGGGTTTAGTAGGTGATGGTTTAAGACTGGGTTTAGTAGGTGATGGTTTAAGACTGGGTTTAGTAACAGCTTTAGTAGGTGATGGTTTAAGACCGGGTTTAGGTGATGGTACTTCAGATGTTGTAGTAGAAATATCAGGTGATGGTACTTCAGATGTTGTAGTAGAAATATCAGGTGATGGTACTTCAGATGTTGTAGTAGAAATATCAGATGATGGTACTTCAGATGTTGTAGTAGAAATATCAGATGGTACTTCAGATGGTGTAGTAGAAATGTCAGATGGTACTTCAGATGGTGTAGTAGAAATATCAGATGGTACTTCAGATGGTGTACGTGAAGGTGTAGTAGAAATATCAGATGGTGTTGGAGATGGTGTACGTGAAGGTATAGTAGAAATATCAGATGGTGTTGGAGATGGTGTACGTGAAGGTGTAGTAGAAATATCAGATGGTGTACGTGAAGGTGTAGTAGAAATATCAGATGGTGTAGTAGATGGTGTACGTGAAGGTGTTTCAGATGGTGTAGTAGATGGTGTACGTGAAGGTGTAGTAGAAATATCAGATGGTGTACGTGAAGGTGTAGTAGAAATATCAGATGGTGTAGTAGATGGTGTACGTGAAGGTGTTTCAGATGGTGTAGTAGATGGTGTACGTGAAGGTGTTTCAGATGGTGTAGTAGATGGTGTACGTGAAGGTGTTTCAGAAGGTGTAGTAGAAATGTCAGATGGTGTTTCGGATGGTGTAAGTGAGGATGTTGAAGTAGAATCAGATAAAAGTTCTTCTTCACTTGGGAATTTGAGGAAATCTAGAATATCTAATAAATTTGGACAAGGTTCATTTTCAGATATTTGAGACATATTATATATTAATTTATAAATAAAATAAAAATTACAAACAATAAAAAAATAAAAAATATAAATATTTTTGAAAGATATAAAAGCTTAGAAAACATGAACAATTTGATTAATAATGAATTTAGTACAAATGAAAATAGCATAAAAGGTGATAATATTAATATGAATGTAGATGTTAAAAAGAAGAAGGGTCGTCCAAAGAAAAATGTAACGGAAGAGATTAATAAAGTGGAGATTGTACAGGATAAGAAAAAAAGAGGTAGGAAAAAGAAGGATCAAGTTGTTGAAGAAGTAAAGCAGAAAAAAAAAAGAGGAAGAAAGGCTGCTGTAAAATTTTTTAGTTCATCTATTAGGAAACAAATTCCATTAACTACTGTTTTACAGGATAGTAATAATTTTATTTTGCATTTAGATGTGAAAGAGAATCAGGAACATGAAGATGAATTATTTGAAATGAAGGATGATATTATTGGTTATGAAGAGGGTGGTGATAATGATATGATTATATCGGATTTTTTAGAAAATGATGATTCTATTTTAAGTGATTTATTAGATAATGATTCGGATTTAAGGGAGTTGTATAAAGATAGGATTAAATCCAGAGAAAAACAGGATAATATAGTAGTATCAAAATTGGAAAGTTTTCATAACAATTTATCATCTAATGATAATAAAACAAGTGATGAAATTGTAGAAACTGAAGAAGGCGATGATGATTCTTCTCGTGGTATAGGGGGATTTTTTGAGGTATTGGGTAAATTTATTAATAATAAGGATTGGTTACATAATACTGATGTGTGTTGTTGGTGGTGTTGTCATAAGTTTGATACCGTACCGATTGGTATGCCAGTAAAATATAATCATAATGAGAAAAAGTTTAGGGTAAAGGGTATATTTTGTAGTTTTTCATGTTTAATGGCTTATAAATGTGATAAACCAAAATTTACGAATGATTATTTAATCAAGTTATTATACAATAAGATAACAGGAGAACTGACATTGCCATCAACTATTTTAGTAGCACCTCCAAGAGAAAGTTTAAAAATATTTGGAGGAAAATTAACAATAGAAGAATTTAGAAATATGTCAAATGAAAAAAAGATATTAAAAATGATAGAATATCCTATGTTTGTATCAAGAGATTATATTGAAGAAATAGATATAAAGAACGTAAAGACTGCGAATGCAAAATTGTTTAATGATATTATAGATAAATCTACAAGTGTACAAAATTTAGATGAAAAACGTATTGAAGATGCAAAAAGTAGATTGCAATCTCAAATTGACAAGACAACAATAACAATGGGTAATACTATTGATAAGTTTATCAAGATTACATAATATGCGTTTAAAATTGATATTATCACATTTAATTGCACATATTTTGTAAATTTATCTAATATATAATTATATATTAATGCATAATTATATATATTTAAAATTCGAAATTACCAAAAATTATATTTGCTTGTGTAACATTAGAACTGTGCTCCAAACTTTCTGAAAAAAAAATGAATAATTTTTTTTATTTTTAAATATTATATACTTATGAACACTAATATTGAAATTGCTAATGTTGAGGGTTTGGTTAAAAATCACGTAAATGTCAATATTGATATTTCAGATGTTACAAAATTAATTAAAAATCATATATTTGAAGAAGTTAAACAGATTTGTAATAGAGAAAATATTTACATTAAAGAAGGGTGTAATAATCAATCAAATTTATATTTGCTTGTTAGTAGTAAAGCAAATGAAAATGAAAATGAAAATGAAAATGAAAATCAAACTAAAAATAAAAACTTAAATGATCAATGTCAAGGTATTATTTTTGAAAAGGAAACTAATAGAATTGTATGTATGGCTAATAATAAAATTCAAAATTTAAATAATTGGAATGATTTACAAGAAATTATTCAATGTAAAAATATTCGTGATATTAGTATGGAATATTGCGAAGATGGTACGGTAATTAGATTATATCATTATAACAATATTTGGTATACGGCTACAACTAGATGTATTGATGCAAATGGTAGTTATTGGACAAGCCCAAGAAGTTTTTCTGATATGTTTTGGGATATATTTGATGAAAAGTATCTTGTAGATCTTGATAAAAATTATACATATAATTTTATTATTTTAGACATTGAGAATAGAATTGTTGTAAAACATGAAGAAAATAAACTTGTTTATATTTCAAGAATTCATAATGAAAATCTTATAGAAGATTTTACTAATGTTTTTGAGAATTGTGAACGGATCGAACCAGCACAAAAAATTTCAGATGATCAAAAAATGGTTTATAACAATAAAAAAAGAGGTATTATTATTAAAATTCATAATAATGAAAATAATACATATTCTAATTATTTAATTACATATGAACAATATAAAGAATTAAAATTGATAAGAGGAAATGTACCAAGAATCGGTGTGAGATATTTAGAACTTGTTAATGATCCGGAAAGGTTACAGAAATTAATTGAAAATTACAGTGAATATTATTTTACATTTTCAGTTGCTCAACATTCTTTAAATAAAGTTATTTCAGCAATATTTGAATTATATAAAGAAAGTCATATAAAACATACAATTGAAATTAAAGAAGGGCATGTATATTATAAAACTTTAAGACAATTACATGCAATTTATAAAATTCATAATGAACGTATTACTTTAAACAAAGTTAAAGAAAAGGTATATTCATTAGATAAAAATATTCTTAAAAAGTTTATTGGTTGGGTTTAATATAACAAACTAATAATTAATGAGATTCAAAAGACGAATCAGATTACGATTCACAGGATGATTCACAAGAAGATTGTAAATAATTTTAGTAATAATACATTTTAGTAATAATACATTTTAGTAATAATACATTTTAGTAATACATTTTAGTAGTAATTCAGTAGTAATTCAGTAGTAATTTAGTAGTAATTTAGTAGTAATTTAGTAGTAATTTAGTAGTAATTCAGTAGTAATTCAGTAGTAATTTAGTAGTAATTCAGTAGTAATTTAGTAGTAATCGTGTAGTAATTGTGTAGTAATGAAGACACCAATGGGTATATTTGTAATATATAAATATATGCATTTTTTAATAAAATTTAGTTTTTCTAATAATATTTTTTTTATTATTTATTATTAATAATGAGTGATTTGACATTGCCATTAATTGGCTTAACAGCATTAGCCGGATTTTTTTTTAGTAAAGAGGGTAAAAATTCAAGAAAAATAGAGAGTTTACAAAATGAGTTGGCTGCATTTGAAAAACCTAATGGAAAAAATATTTATACATCAAATGTAGTTGATGAGGCTAATAGGGATATATTAGAACGTTCTCTTAAAAATTATCAAGATGCTGAAAATCCAGAAATAACGGGGTTTATACCACCATTTTATAATGCTTTCCGTACTCAGAAAGGTAATAAAGATATTTTAGAAGGTAAGGATCGTGATATGTTAACGTATAGTGAAATTGCGGAATTAGATAATATTAACAGAAATGTGGATGTAACACAGATGGGTAAATCACTTTCAAAATTGGAAGAAAGGCCGATGTTTAAGGAATATGGAGAGTATATGTCTGGTATAAAGAAACCAGCAGAAGAAGAAAAGATAGGTAATACAGAGATTAGTTTATTAACTGGTAAATCACTAGATAGGAATCATAATAATATGGTACCTTTTTTTGGAGGTGCGATGAAACAAAATGTTGAAACATTTTCTAACGAGTCGTTATTAGATTTATATTCTGGTAATACGTCAACATTTCAACATAAAAAAGAAGTGGGGCCTTTATTCAATCAAACACAAGAGAATATATATGGTTCGCCATTATTTACTAATAATGTAGAGATGGATAGATATAATCAATCTGTATTTAGGCAGAATGAAAAGCCATTTGATCCAGTGAGAATTAATGCTCTCAAAGCAAATACAATTGAGAATAATATTTTACCACAATATAAAGATGTAAATGATTTAAATGTGAAACAAAAGGAGACATATGGAGGGCGTGTATTATCAGGTAAACAAGGTGAAGAACGAGGAATATTAGGAGATGTTAAAAAGAGACGTCCTGAAACATTTTATGAACAAACACAAGATCATTTATTTAAAGGTCCTGGTCAATTTATTGGTATAAAATCAGAAGAAGATTATACTACTGGATTTAAAAATACAGCAAGAGCTGATTATAATACGGAATATTTTGGAATAGTAGGTCAAAATGATTTTAATAAATTAACAAGACGTGTTGTTTCTATTGATAATAGTGACGAGATTTTAGATGCGATTGCTCAAAATCCTAAAAGAACAAATTATGAAAATGATTATATGCGTAATGTAAGTGGTATTAAAAGTGCTGATGATTATGGTCTTGGTGCTATAAGACCTGTTACAACTGAACGTACGAGTACAGGTGAAGGTAAAATATTAAATCCATACAAGTCAGAAAGAGGTTCAAGAGCTCAATTACAAGATGAAATGAAAGGTACATTAAGACAAGATGGTATGAATTATCAACAGATAGGAAATGTCAAGACTACATTTGATATGGGATTATCAAAATCACATGATGTTGGTATAGCAGAAATGTCAGCAAAAGATACACAAAAACAAACATTAGTAGATAATAAATATATTACACCTATTAATATGCCATTAGGTATGGGTTATGTTGTAAATAAATATGATGCTAAACCTACAACTCCTATTCATGCTTTAGATTATGTGGGTATTGCTGAGAAGGATGTTGCTCATACATCAAGATTGAATTATGATAATGCGGAAATAAGAGATCATCAAGAAATAGCAGTTTCAGGTGAAAGACCATCTGGTCCAGAAAAATTCCAAATAGCAAGTGGTACAACATCTTACGGTGATATTCAACATACAGATAATATGGCATTAAAGGAACAAGAAGATCAACGTGATAAAGATATTTCCAAGACATATCAAACGATAAGTAACAAAAATAGTATTGGAGTTATAGATAAAGATAAAATAGGAATGGATAAAAATATGTATGGTTCAAGATTAGAACCGGAAATTTTAGGACAATTATTAGATAATCCATATGTAAATAAATAATTATTGAATAATATGTTAAAAAATAAAAATAAATGTATATTATAATAAAAATATGAAACGTGTTCAATTTAATATAGATAATATTTCCATTATAGAAACATATAGTTCGGATGAATATGATAGATCACAAATAGATTCAATACTTTATTTAAAATGTTATAATAGAATTTCTCATATTCAATGGCAAAAGGAAAAAGAACAATTATATGAATATAAAACTAAAGAAATGATTGTTCATAAACAAAGTATAAAAAATTCTACTTTTTAATATAAAATATTACTTTAATATTACTAAAATATTTATAAAATAATTTAGTACTTTAATATTACTAAAATATTTATAAAATAATTTAGTACTTTAATATTACTAAAATATTTATAAAATAATTTAGTACTTTAATATTACTAAAATATTTATAAAATAATTTAGTAAATAAGATTAAATCAAGTTCTAGGATGTGGTGAGGTATTTAAATAATCATATTCAGAATTAGAGTAATTTGAATTGATAAAACTATTTACCATTTCTTTATCCATCAATTTATTTTTTAGATTTGATATTTCACCCTCTACATTTTTGATATTTTCCAAAGTACGTTTATATACATTAGGTGAATCACCTTGATTAATTGATCTTTTAAAATCATTCAATTCTTTTAATTCATTTTCATTAAGTTTTAATTGAGACATTATATTTTCAATTTCTATATTTTTTTCTTCTTTTGATGTTTCTCCAGTAACATCTGAAATAATTTGTGTTCTAATATCCTGTAATGATAATGAAGATTCATTTGTATCAACTGTTTCTAGATTTTGTTCAACTGCATTTTTTAATTCATTTTCAGCAATTTGACGTTCTTCATTACTATATTGAGAATATTTTTCTTTGCTTAATTCTAAATCCTTTTGTAATGAGGATAAATTGTCTCTTATTTCTTCAATTGTTTTTTCAAAATTATTGATTCTTTGTAAAACTGCAATTGGATGTTCAGGACGTTTTGCCATTTCTTCTTGAGATTGTCCTTCTTTAATTGCTTGTTTAACCATTTCATTTTTATTCTTATGCCATAATTCATTAGCCGATTCTCTATTTTGTAAATAACTTTTGATCAACGTGTTTAATTGATCATTCTGATATTCAACATCTCCTACTTGATGTGGTTCTACAACCAAGGGGAAAAATTTACCTACTTCAACTGTATAAATATCATAATCTTGATCAATTCTCATTAATTTCTGGGACATATTCTTAGCACTTTCTAAAGTATCAGCAGTACCTCTAACTTTAAGAGCCCATACATCACTTTTTTGAGGCATATGGGGTCCAACAATACTAACTAGTGCAAATTTTTGACCAGTGATTGTGGGGTCTTCAAATAAATAATCAATTACCTTTTGTTTGTTTGTCATTTAAGAATTTATAATATATTTTTTAGAAAAAATTAACGCAGGATAATTAAATACGTTAAGATAATAAAAGTATAATATATTTATGTATTAAGTTATATGCCAAAAATAAAGGATATTGATGTATTGAATAAGTTTAATTTGCTTGAAAATAAAATTGATATAATAAATACAAGTTTGAATTTAAAAAAGTATATATTAAATGATTTTTTCAATTACATAAATTTCAAAAATTATATACAAGATTGTTTTTCTAAATTAAAAAACGAAATAATATCTCTTGTAAAAGATCAGGGTCAATCTGATAATGAACTTGTTTCTAAAATAAATAGTATTTTTTCAGAATATATAGAATATATGTTTGTAAATGTAGACGAAAAATTTAAAACATGTTATGATGATGATATATATATTTATGAAAGTGTAAAAGCGACAGAAAATAAAATAAATAATATCTATTTTGAAAATCAAATAATCAAACATCAATTACAATTAGGAGAACGTTTGTATAATTTAGAAGAGTCATTAAATAGTTTGCAAAAAATCGTTAAACTAAAAATAGATGAAATAGACAAGATTAAAAATAATATTATTTAAAAATAAAATTATATATCCATTTTATATAGATGAGGAAGAAAAAGGAGAAACATGGAACACCTAATTATTCTAAAAAATATGGGGGGTTTGTGAATAAATCCAAGAGTATTCATTCAATTATGCATAAACATGAAAAACGTTTAGAATATTTTAAAAATAAAGATGGAAGATTAAAGGTAATAAAGGATAAGATTAATGGTTTAAAAAGAGAATCAAACAAATTATCAAAAGATAAATCGTATAAAGTATTGAATGATGAAAATGTATCTGATATGATTGTAAGATTGAATAATATAGATATTGAGATAAAAAAGTTGGAAATGGAATTCAAAGTGATTGAATCGAGTGAAGATGAAATAGAATATTTATTAGAATCATCTTATCTTATGTCAGAATATATGACATTAGAAGATCAAGAGACAGTATTATTAGAAAATAATGATGATCATTCTGATGAATTAAATGATATAATTAATAAAAAAAATAGGTTAATAGATGAGTACATGTTAAAGTTTGAAAATAAATGTTATAATCATAAAAGGGTGACTCAAAATTTAAATTGTCAGAATTGCAATGTGCCATATGATATTGAGGAGGGATATTTGGTGTGTTCATTATGTGGTTTATGTGATAATGCTATAATACATGCAGAAGATTTATCATTTAAAGAAATGAGGGATTATGAGTATAGACCGCAATTTACGTATGATAAAATGAGTCATTTAGATGATTGGTTGAGGCGTTTCCAGTCAAAAGAGAACAGAGTAATACCACAAGAAGTATTGGATAAAGTAATTTTGCAGGCAAAAAAAGAAAAAGTTCAGAATCTTAATTTATTGACAGAGGACAAGGTTAAAAAATATTTGAAACGACTTAATTTAAATGAATATTATGATAATATTATTGGTATTATTAATAGAATAAATGGTAGACCACCATTTAAATTGACAACGGAGATAGAAACAAAAGTAAAGATGATGTTTCAACAGATACAAAAGCCATATGAAAAGTATAAACCGAGTGGACGTAAAAACTTTTTATCTTATTCATATTGTATTCATAAATTATTTCAGATATTAGGATTGCATGAATTTTCAACATATTTTCCATTATTGAAAAGTGTGGATAAATTAAGACAACAGGATGATATTTTTAAAAAAATAGTAGCTGAAATGTCAGAACAAGACAAATCTGTAAAATGGGTTTTTTATCCAAGTGTATAAAATCAAAAACGCATTTTTATGGATGTATTTTACTTTTAATTTACTAGGTATAATTAATTAAATAAAAAGTTTATGAATATAGATTATATTATACGTTTTTTGTATAAATACATGTTTATATTAAAGGCTGCATCAGATGGTTGGAGAATTAAATATATAGGTGGTGATAGTTTTAAATTTTATAATAAACATACACGTGATACCATACAATCTATAGAAGATTTTATTTATAAATACAGTAATAAATTATTCTAAGTAAATTATTAGGTTTTTATTAATTTTTTTTATTTTAATATATTATAAAAAAATGTTAAAAGATTTATTAAAGGGGTTAAAAAGTAATAAAAATATTGTATATTATGTTATTATTGCAGTATTAATATATTTAATTTATACTGAATGGAATAAAAAGGAAAATTTTACGTCGACTAATCCTATGGATCAGACAATACTTTTATATGGTAATACAGCTAATTTTAATCCAAGTGGTACTGGTCATATAATAATTATGGATACTGATACAAGAGAACAACGTGTTGCCAAATTAAATTCTCTTCCTCAAGGTAATACTAAAACTCAATTGCAAAATGCAATCAAAAACGTTGGAGGTAATCAAATAATTATTCCAGGCGGTGCTGGTTTAATTCAACCATTTACGATTTCTAGTCCAGGTACATATAACATTAATTTTGAAGTATTTGCTCCTAGTGTAAATAGTGATAGTTTTCTCATGACTTTAACAGGTCAAGGTATTAATATTAGTGAAGTTTGGCATGTAAACAGAAGTAAATCATTAGTATTCAGAACTTGGAAAAAATTGTACCTCGCGCAAGGAAATTATGGATTACATATACAAGGCCGTGAAGCAACAGGAATATCAAAAGTACAAATAAAATTTGTACCTACACCTGCACCTGCACCTGCACCTATACCAAGAAATATAGCTTTTGAAGAACCTCAAGGATCATCAAAAGGATATAATAGGTTAATTTCATCTAAAGGATTTTTACAAGCATCTGGTAGTGGGTTGGTATATCATACTTCTAATAATGTTACCCCAGCTCTTTCTGCATACGCGCAAGGGCAAGGGCCATTTAGATTAGTTATGCAAAATGATAGAAATTTAGTAGTGTATGATAGAAATACTCGACCAATAGCAGCAACTGGAACTGATTTAAAACCAGGTGACGTATACAACGGTCCTTATCGTGCTATATTAACTGATGATCATAATTTAACGATTGTAGATAAAATGGATGGAGTTGTATGGACAAGACCACTATTAATAAATATAGCTTTTGAAGAACCTCAAGGATCACCAAAAGGATATCAGGGATTAATTACAACTAATGGATTTTTACAAGCATCTGGTAGTGGATTAGTATATCATACTTCTAATAATGTTGTCCCAGTTCTTTCTGCAAACGCGCCAGGGCAAGGACAAGGGCCATTTAGATTAGTTATGCAAAATGATAGAAATTTAGTAGTTTTTGATAAAGATACTCGAGCAATAGCAGCAACTGGAACTGATTTAAAACAGGGTGAAGTATACAACGGCCCTTATCGCGCTGTATTAACTAGTGCTCATACATTAATGATTTTAGATAAAAAGGATAAAGTTGTATGGTCAAGACAATTAGTAGTACCTATTACCACAACAAGACGACCAATGACAACTACTACACCCAGAACTACTACACCCAGAACTACTACACCCAGAACTACTACACCCATGAGTAATGTATTTGTATCTACTATGGCACCTACTATGGCACCTACTATGGCACCTACTATGGCACCTACTATGATACCTGCTAATGTACCCATAAGTGATGTATTTGCACCTACTATAGCACCTGCTAATGTATCCGTAGCTAATGTACCCGTAGCTAATGTATTTGCACCTGCTATGGCACCTGCTAATGTATCCGTAGCCAATGTACCCGTAAGTAATGTATTTGCATCTTCTATGGCTGGGTACTAAAAATAATTAAATACCCAGAGTACTGTACTAAATTAACGTATAGTAAATTTTTTTAACATTTTTTATATATAAATATTTTATAGATATAATATATAAATGTTTAACAAACTATTAGGAAAATTAAAAACTAATAAAAAAATCGTTTATTATGTGATTATTGCAATAATTGTTTATTTAATTTATACTAAATGGTATCAAAAAGAAAGTTTTTCTCCAACTCCAATGACTACAACAAGAGGGCCAATGCCTACGACAAGAGGGCCAATGCCTACGACAAGAGGGCCAATGCCTACGACAAGAGGGCCAATGCCTACGACAAGAGGGCCAATGCCTACGACAAGAGGGCCAATGGCAAGTGGGCTAATGGCAGGTATTCCAAAAACTACCACAACAAGACTACCAATGGCAAGTGGGCTAATGACAAGTGGGTCTATTGTAGTACCTACGACAAGAGGGCCAATGGCAAGTGGGCTAATGGCAGGTATTCCAAAAACTACCACAACAAGACTACCAATGGCAAGTGGGCTAATGACAAGTGGGTCTATTGTAGTACCTACAACAAAACGACCAACGACAATACGACCAATGACAAGTGGGTCTATTGTAGGATATTGATTTAAATTAATTGTATATTGTATTTATTATTAAAAAATGAAAATATAAAGATGTGTAAATAATGCAAGATGAGTTATTTATTAGAAGATTTTATTGATGTAAAAATACCAAATGATTGTAAATTATGTATATTTGATTTAGATGATACATTAAAATTTAAATACACTGGTACGTATTCGCGTGATGCAAAAGCTATTTTACAGTATATGAAATACAATAATATACAAATGGCTGTAGCATCATTAAATATATATGCAAAAAAAATATTATTAAATGATGAAACATTATTTTTTTTTAAAGATATTCAAAATAGAACTTTTGATAATGAAAAAGATTTTGATAAAATAAAAATGTTTACAAGAATTTGTAAAAAGTTAAAAATATCTTATGAGAATGCAATTTTATTTGATGATAATTTCATTCATTGTATTGAAGCATCTTGTGTAAATATGAATTATATTGAAGTGGATGGGAATAAAGGTATAACTTGGAAAGATATTAAAAAAGGTATGAATAAATTTGTAATTAGACGTAAAAGTATTTAGATACGAAAAAATCGTTTATAAGAGTTTTTAAAATTAATTCGGAATCCATAAGTAAAAACGCGTGGACGTTTTTTTAGGAGATAATTATAAATATTTTTAAATTGTTCTTTTTGATCAAATGTTTTAGGAATATCTGGGATAAAAATGATATTTTTATCTAATAATACTTTTAAAAAAGCTGCAACAATAATGGCTGAACGTTGAGCTCCTGCTCTACAATGGATAAGAATGTTTTTTTTTTCTTGTACATATTTTTTTAGCATAAATGGTAAAATATATTTAAGATATTCTTCCATAAGTAAGATGTCTTTTTCTAAAAGAGAATCGTAAACAGAAATTCTAAAGGTTTCTATATTTTTTAATTTTTTTAATGAATTTTCATCAAACATTTCATTATAAAATGGTATATCGGGGGTACAATTAATGATAACATCAATATTATTTTTTTTAATAAATTTTAAATCTAATGGGGGTTTATAGTTAGCAAGCCATAATCTAGGGATAATTTCGTCGGCGTCATTTGCATAAAACATTTTGTATTGTTCTTTAATTAATAACAAAGAAATAAAACGTGAAAAAATGAAAAAATAAATAATAATTATATATATATAAGGGTAGATGTATAGAAGAAAAAAGTTGATTATTGAAAAAAAAGACGCTTCAACTACAACTGATAATACAACTAATTATACTACTGACTATGATGATAGTGATGGATATACAGAGACGACTGAGACATCAGAGATGACTAAAAAGATACCTATTAAGAAATCAAAGCCAGTTGTAAACAGGGCTGTAACATTTAAAAGTATAGTGCAGTCTAATTATACAAAACCAGTGTATGGTAGTAAGCAAGATAATTTAACATTAGAAGAAATAAAGGAAAAGTTAGAAGGGTATGTATCATTAAAAAGTATAAATGATAAAAAGGTATTAACAATGTTGCCTTTATTCAAGACGTGGGTGAGATATTATAATGTAGAAAAAAAACAATTTAGAACAGGAGGATTATTAATGAAAGTGGCATATCCTGAATATATAACATTAGTGAATACAGTAAATAATGTATCGTGGTCAGTTCAATTAAAAGATGTAATTATTTATATTCTTCATCCTGATATAGCAAAACAAAGGATTGAGGAAAATGAGGAAAAGAGAAAGGAAAAATCAAAGGAAACTCAGGTAGAAAGAAAAATAGAGAAGCAAAATGAGAAGAAGAAGGAAAAGGTAATCAAGGACAAGTTATATGAGTTGTATAAAAAGGGTGAATTAAGAAAGACAACTTAGAAATAAAATGAAAAATTTTTATTATTAATAATTAGTAATGAATAATAGAAATAACAGACTTTTTAAAGAATTATATAAATTGCAAATTGAACAAAATAACAAAAATTTATTAGATAATGATTTTTTAATATATTTTAATGAGGAAGATATAACAGTAGTACATGCTATTATAAAAGGACCGTATGAAAGTGTATATAGACATAAATTTATACGTTTAGATTTTGAAATACCAGAAGATTATCCCTTTAGTCCTCCGAAAGTAAAGTTTATTAATCATGATTCTGTAAGAATTCATCCTAATTTTTATGAAGATGGCAAGTGTTGTTCTACTATATTAAATACATGGGGTGATTCTAAATTTGAAAAATGGACATCAAGCATGGGTATTGAAACTATTTTATTAATGTTTCATTCATTTTTAGATAATAATCCATATATGTATGAACCTGGTGGTAGAGATGATCCAAATTATAGTGTATATGTAAAGTATCAAAGTTGGTCAACATGTTTACTTAAATATTTACAATTTGAAAAGATTAATCTTTTTCAACAATTTATTCAAAATTATTTACTTGTAAATATAGACACAGTCTTTAATGAATTATATCAACAATTAGAAGAGTATCCATATGGTTATTATACGTGTAGATGTTTTGAAATAGATGATTATATGGTTAATTATTCAAAGGTGATTGATATGTTACACCATTATTATAATTATATTAATTATACGGAAAATATAGCAGACGATGATATAAACGAAAATATTGATTTTGTAGAATTTACGAATATGGATTATAAATGTCATATTTGTTATGATACGCAAAATATTCCAGAAGAAAATACAATTATTACTTTACATTGCACTCATACTTTTCATCAAGTCTGTTTAAATACGCATATTACAACAAATCATAACTTATGTTCAATGTGTAGAAGTGAATTAACAGAACAGGATACATGTAAATTATTAAAACAAGAATGTGAGTTGAATGTGAATGATAATTGGATTATTAATCCATTGACAAAAAGAAAAGTAAAAATAGGTAGTAGAACATATAAATATTTGGTTGAAAACAAATTTATCTAACTTTATAATTTTATTATCTTGTAAAGTTAAATTTTATTAATTTTATAATTGCATCCATTTTCATTAAGTTTACTGACGGTGTCATTATAAGCTTTGCATGCTTCTAACTCTGTATCAAATGTACCGATATGATGTTTTTTTCTATTCATCATATAGCTACAAGCCCATTTATTATCCTTTGTTAATGATACACCGTTATATTTACTTGTTTTAATTTTTTTAGAACTTAATTCAGAATAAACATCTTTTGGTATTGTTACATAATCTGGAATATCATTTAATTTATAGATTGTATTAAATTTATTATTAAAGAACAATGCTTGTTGATTATATAATTTAGCACATTCGATTTCAGATAAATTATTTCCTAAATTATAAGTTTTACCTGTTAATCTAATACCTGCAACGTAAATTTTTCGTTTTGAATCATAACTAACACCAAAGAATTTTGATGTTTTTTTTTCTTGAATGGCTTGTTTATTTAATTCTGGAATATTTCTTGGTACAGTTTTATATCCAGGTATATCATTTAAAGCAAAGTTTGTATTTTCTGTTTGGTTAAGATAAGCTGCATAATCATTATAAGCTTTTGCTCCATCTATTTCATCAGTGTAATATCCAAGAAAAACATTGTTATAATTGTATTGTATTTGTGCAAGCCATTGTTGTTTTTCTGTAACAAAACCGACACCTTTAAAGTTACCTGTTCGATGGCAGCCTTGTTGACCTACATTTTGATTAATTTTTTTTATTTTATTATTATGATCTTTTGTTTTTTGTTCTGTTTCTTTTTGCAATTCATCTAATGTTTTTTGTTTGGGCAATTCTTCATCCATGTTAATATTTTTTAAAATATCTTGAAATTGTGTAGAGTCTTGGATATTATATTGTTCAATAAAAGCTAATATCTGTTTAATAGCATTAATAGCATAGGCTAATTCTAGATTATTTTTAAAATAAAACCATTCTTTCCTGTTTTTAATTCTAAATGGGTGCAAAGATTGATGAATTAATCTTTCTGCCAAAATTTTATCAAATGTTTTAAAATGCATGTAAAGTTGTAAAGATTGGGTACTTGATCCAACATTTAATTGACTTAATCTCATATCTAAATTAGTAGACATTCCTATCATTCCGATTTTGGTATGTCCTTTTTTAGTAAGGTCTATGGCAACATAAATTTCACCACCTTCTCTGCTAGAAAATCCTTCTGTGTCTGGTTTATTTTCTAAATCTTGAATTAATTTATCTTTTTCTTCTATCATTTTTTTTTGATTATCCAATTCTTCTTTTATTAATTTGTTATAAATGTTCTCTAATTTAACATAATATTTACGTATTTCTTTTCCGCATTCTGTTTTTGATATCATGCATAGATTTTTAAAAGTGTCTATATTTAACATAATAGTCTCTTCTTTTCTACCACGTGTTTCTTCAGATTTATTTTTTTCCATTTGGAAAAAAAATATCTTATAATCTTCATCTTTGATAAAATTACGTTTAATCGTTTTCATCGCATTACCTTTATTTGCAAAACCAATCATTTTATATACATTTTCTAAGTTAATAGGATATTCATTTGTTGGATGATAATTCATATAAATATATAAATTGGCAATATACCATTGGCTTTCTTTATCTGTGAATTCATTATTTAAAATATCTATCATTTTAGATTGATATTCGTCACCTAATTTTATAATAGTATTAGTATTTTTTACAAGTTCTGTGAAATTAATTGTCTCAGGATGAATTAAATCCTTTTTGTTAATAAAAATATCCATGTTAATATTTATATTATATTTTAATATTTTTATTTTAAATAAGATTTTTAACGTAGATAAATTAAATAATAATATATTTTTATTCACTCCCGGGGTTAACGTCGATGATATCGCCATCTTTATTGATGAGAACTTTTAATTTTTTAGTGTTGGCAAATTTCTTTTTTAATTTTTGAACTTTTTCAAAGTCTTTTTCGTTTTGTTCTTCGTATTTTATATTATAATTTGAGTTATGAAATTTCCATAATTTGGGATGTCCAGTATAAAAATTACTGTGACTTTCGGCTTTATACCAAAATATTTGATCTTTTAAATCTGTGCTATTAGATGACGTTTTTATGACCAGACATTCGTGGTTTTGTGTACAAGAGTCGAGTATATTATTAAAGTAATCAAAGCTAGGAATCATCCCAGCGTAATCGTCATAGATCTTCTTTCGATTTTTGATAGATGGTTCATTGAAAACAAATACATAATCAATGTTACTTCGCAAATCGGGTGTAATACCTAATGGATATTGCATAGTAAGTATAAAAAGAATATTATAATGTCTTCCATTGAAAAAAATACTTTTTATAGTTTTTTCTTTTTTCCAATTTTGAGCGTCGTGTAACATATCATCTAGAACAATAAAAATATTATTAGCGGGAAGTTTACCGGTATCAGATTTACCTTGTAATTTAGCTTCTCTGATTTTTTTCTTTTGTTTTGTCAATACATTTTCTATTAATTCGGGATCATATTCTGGATGGATAAAACAATCTGGTATAAAATCTCCAAAAAAAGGTGATGCTTCTTCTGTACCTGAAAAAACAACTCCTGATGGTATATGTTGATGATGATAAAAGATATCTCGTGTAAGAAAACTATTATGTGTTACTATAAAATTACCTAATACAAACCTATTATTGCCATCTAATTCTATACCATAATATTCTCCATCTCCTACTTCTTCTACTTTAATTTGGCTAACTAATGCATCTACTCTATTTTTTCTTGGTCGAGCTTGTTTACGAGGAATAAGTGTAGGAATTTCTTCTATTCCTTTTCCATTTATATGAATTCTTAATGCTTCACCATACTTTTTTTCTCCATTATGTGTCCAAGTTGTTTTTTTAATATACTTTGTTGCAGAAAATCCTAAACTACGTGCTAAATAAATGATATCATCCATTAACTTTTCATGTTTTTTACATTGTGTAATTTCAAAATCATTTCTTTTACCTAAATGTCCATCAGCATCAATAAATCCAGCAAGAAGTTTTAATCTATTTTCACGAGAATTACATTTATAAATCATGGGAATATGTTTATTATTAATTAAATCCAAATCTTTTAAAGTTTGTAAAAAAATATTATTTTTTTGCCCATGTCCAGATCCAGATGAAATTTTGTAACAATATATTCTTTTATACTCTAAAAATAAATTATATCTAGAAAGGTTTTTTGCAAAATAATATAAAACAGTAGAATCTTGTGTTGTAATATCTGAATTAGATGATGTTCCATCACCTAACCAATATCCAATCATATACGGGTCTATAGGTACTTCTTTTTGTGGAAAATCTATAGGTACTTGATATCCTAATAAATTATCACGATATTTTTTAGATAATTTCAAAAAATCTTCAATAGGAATATCAACTTTACGATCATCTACAAGTTTATCTAAAAATTCGTTGGCTTGATTATAAACTTCTTGTTTGTTTTTATTTTTATATGAAAATGATTTATAATCTAATTTATATTTGTATTTATTAAACCACGTAACTTGATAACTATGTTTATCTTTACGATCTCTTAAATTTTTTTTACCTGTATACATTAATGAAATAATATGATGACTATTTACAGTGTAACTTTCTCCTCTACGATTTGTTACTTTATACATTTTATCAATTCCAGAATGAGTTTCTAAAACAGTTCTAGGCGTTGAATCATCTCCCATTACAAGTTCTCCTAATTTAATGTCCTCTACATTTTTAATAGTTCCATCAAACATGAGTACTTTTTCTCCTTTCATGCATGACTTGCCCGATCTTCTTCTCCCGAGGATAAGTATGGTCGCATCTGGAAGAATATTTTTTATTTTGAATTTACGTAATGAGAGTTTTGCGAAATCTTCCAACATATGTTATATATTTTACTACAAGGTAATTTAATATTATAATAAAACGAAAGGTGTTTAAAATAAAAATTTTAAATATTTCAGATTTTTAGAAGATGATATTATCCATTGATGTAGGATTAAGAAATTTAGCAATGTGTGTTATAAGTTGTAAGGATCAAAGGGATATATCAACATATTCAATAAAATTATGGGATGTATTTAATACATTAGAAGAAGAGGAATACAAATGTCAAAGTAAAATGAAAAATGGTAAAATATGTGGAAAACGTTGTTTATTTAAATATCCTTTACAAAATCAATTTAATCAAAACGCACAAGATGGGCGAAATGTATATACATGCAAGGTTCATTTTCCAAAGGGGATGGAGATAAAGGCGAATAATAAATGTAAAACGAAAAAGATAAATGATTATTTATTACAGGATATAGCAAAAGTCGTATTAAAAAAAATACAGGATATTTATGATGAAAATAAAAATATATTTAATGAGATAACACAAATTTTAATAGAATTACAACCTAAAATTAATCAAAAAATGAAATTTACGAGTCATATAATATATGGTAAATTAGTAGAGTTATTTTATGAAAAAAAAACAACAATACGTTTTGTAAGGGCGGCAAACAAGTTAAAGGCATATACAGGTCCTATTATAGAATGTAAATTAAGGGGGTTATATGCAAAAAGAAAATGGTTAAGTATAGAATATACAAAATGGTTCTTAGAAAATAAATTTAATAAAGATGAAAAAGATACATGGTTAAACAAGTTCTTATCACATTCAAAAAAGGATGATATGGGAGATACATTATTAATGACAATAAATGGTTTATATGGCATTATAAAGAAACAAATAACAGATAAAAATGGAAGATGTATAAAATAAAGTATAAATAATAGTTTTTTAAAAGTATAAATAATAGTTTTGTAAAAGTATTATTTATTTAATGATAAATTTGAACATATAATTCGGTAAGATCACTTTTTTTATAGCAAAAATAAGTCCAAGTGTTATAATCCAAGTTGTATTTGCATGTTTTAAGAAAATTGTTTACAATGTTAAAAGAAATACAGAGTTCATTTTCATATTCTATAGAAAAAAATTTTAAATGGGATAGATTTTGTTTTGGATTATAATTATAGTAAAGTAGATGAATAAAAAAATCTGTAAGATCCGTACTTTTCAAGTTGGCTAAAAAGAATGGATTATAGGTAAATCTATTTTTTAAATCTTCATAAAGGTGTATAATATTATATGTATGATAATCTAAAAAGGGTGTTATAAGATCCTCGTCGTTATGGACCGAAGATGTATCTGAAAGATTGTCATCTGACATTTAAAGATATTTATTTTAAAGAATAATAATAGTTATATGAATGGATATGTTTAAATATTTTTAAATAAATTTTTAAAATTAAATTAAATTTTATTTTATTTTATTATACTATATTAAAACAATATGAACATTCTAAAAGAAATTCAATCTAATAATATGTTAAAAGTGATTATTGTACTTGCTGGTGTTTATTTATTTATGGTATATAACAAAGAAGATATGGGTAATTTAATGTATGGTATGGAGGGAGCTGAAAATGTTTCAATGTTAGCGCCATCACCAGCCGCACCCAAAAAGACATTAGAACAAGTTAGAGCCGAATCTGAACAAAGGATGTCTGCTGCTGAAATGGCTCAGCCTATAATTCAAGGACCTACTTCTAGCGGTCAAGCAGGTAGTGCTCCTCAACAACAACAACAAGCTGGTTTCCAACGTGTAGTAGACGGTGTACCTCCATTGGCTGCTGAAGACTTATTACCTAAATATGATGATGCTGATAAGTTTGCAAAAGAAAATCCTATTTCTAAACTTCTTAAGGAACAAAATTTCTTAATTAGTGGTTATCACGTAGGAATTAATACAGTTGTCCAGAGTAATAAAATTGCGTACCATGATTTGAGATCTGCACCACCAATCCCTAAGGAAAGTGTTGGACCTTGGTCTCAAAGCAGTTACGATACGCCAATGGGTGCAAACAGACGTCAATTAGAAATTTCTTAAGTAAAAAATTAATTATATTAGTTATCAAAATAATAAATAATATAATAATTTGTAAAAAAGTGTGCAAAATATTGCAAATAAATAAACGTATTTAAAGGTATCGAAACATAAAAAGTATAAAATAAAATGGAAATCCAAAATAAAACATTAAATATAGTGACATTAATTGAAAAAAATCCAATTACACGTTTTAAAGAAACGTACAACAATCGATTTATAGAAAAGATTAAAGATCATTTTACTAGTAAAGAACAACAAATTTTCTTAGGAAGTTTTTATACATATCTTAATTATAATTCCAAGACAGATTTTATTATTGATTTAGATAATGTATGGAAATGGTTAGGATTTTCAAGAAAAGATAATTGTAAAACCGTATTATTAAAACATTTTACTAAAGAGATAGATTATAAAATTTTTGCTCCTGAAGTTGCAGGAGCAAAAGATACAAAAGATATAGATAAGTTGTGTTATGAAAATAGAGGTGGTCATAATAAAGAACAAGTTTTATTAAACATTGAAACATTTAAAGGATTATGTATGTTAGCAGGAACAGAAAAGAGCAAAGAAGTTAGAATGTATTATCTAAAATTAGAAGAAGTATTACAGGAAGTAATATTAGAAGAGTCTAAAGAATTACAAGATCAATTACAAGAAAAAATAGAAAAAATACAAATGTTAGAAAATAAACCAGAAATGGAAGGTTTTTATTCTAAAAGTGGGTACATTTATTTAATTAAAGATACTGCAAGTTTAGGTGCTTATAAAATTGGTCTTGGTGAAAATCCTGATAGACGCTTAATAACACTTAATGTTAGTTCAAGTCAGAAATCATTAAAGATGATAAAGATGTTCAAGTCAGATAATATGAGATATGCTGAAAAAATGATTCATATTTTGTTAGAGCCTTTTCGTATAAAAAGACGTAATGAATGGTTTTTCCTAAGTGATAATACGGAGTTAAATTACGTTATTCATACAATTAAAAATAGTATTGAATATACTGATAAATATAATTTTGTAGATTATAATTCATTTAAAGATTATGCTAATCAACTTGAAGATAAGTTAAAAAATATAACGGAAGAAAATATATGTTTTGAAAAGCCAAAAAAATATGTAAATAGTAATTTTATATGTAGAACCGATAAATTAAGTAAATATAATGGTGTATCTTGGTGTATTAAAGAAGATAAATGGATGGTCAGAATAACTAAAGATAATGATACAATATTTTTAGGTAAATATGATACAGAATTAGAAGCTGCTATTATTTATAATGATTATGCAACATATCTTAATAGAACTTTAAATATGAATTATAGATTAAATGATATAGATAATTATGTTTCTAATCCAAGAGACATTCCAGAAGAATGGCGTAAAAAAAAACTTGAAACAAAATCATCACAGTTTAACGGCGTTTATTTTATAAAATCAAAGCAAATTTTTGAAGCAAGTATTCAATATAAAAAAAAAAGTTATAAATTAATAAAAAATGAAAGCGACATAGAATGTGCCAAATTATATAATCAACAGGCATTATACTTTAATAATCATTTTGGAACTAATTACAAACTCAATGATATTGAAAATTTTACAACAGTAGAAAAAAATTATATTAGCAGTATTAAAAAAAAATATAGTAGATTCATTGGAGTATCTATTAGAAATGATTCTGATAAGTTTAGAGCATATATAAAATATAATGGTAAAAGAATTGATTGTGGAACTTTTAAAAATGAGGAAGATGCTGCGAGAGCATATAATAAAAAAGCAGAAGAATTAAATGCATTGGAAACAACAAAAATAAAATATATGATCAATGAAGTATCTTGATTTTGTTAATTTTTAATTTTAATATTGTAAATGATAGTAAAAATTAAAAATGTTAGATACAATTTGTGACGTATTAAAATCAGCTTATGAAAGAGGGTGGGTTTTTGGAACGGGTGGGTATCTGGAGATATTGGAGATATTATAATGAATAAAAATGAAAATAATATGAAAATAAACTGTTCTTATTGAAACTGAAATGGATAAGATTGAAATATGTTTTAAAAATTCTTATAATTTTTATAAATTGGCAGTAGAGATATTAACGTATTCACAAATAAATTACAGTAAGGCGGCAATGACTATAATGGAAAAATATATTGATTTAGAATTAACTTGTGTACATACAGAATATTTTGAAAAGGAAAATATGATGGATGCAATTGTAGATTTAGATGCTTGTAAAAATGGTATGACATGGACCGCTTCATCTTGGATATTGGAAACATATATTCAAAAAATGGAATATTTTTGTAAGGAGTTTAATTATCCGGTTTATGAAATCGAAACTGAAATAGAATATGATACTGATATTGAATCTGAAAGTGAATTAGAAAGTGATATTAAAAATGAATTGTAGAATCTTTTATATATATAAAAAATTAATTTAAAAAAGAAAATAATAAGTATATAATGTTGGAAGTGTATTATTGTGTAGATATGGATACAGGTGACGAAGAAAATTTGAGTTGTATAGAAAAATGTTTAAAAATATTTATAGAGGTGAATTATAGGGATTATAAATTAACAAAATTTGAAAGATATGTTAAATCAAGATGTGTAAAAAATGATGATATTATAAAAAATGGGTTATATACATTTAACAAAATGTATAATGAATACAAATTAAAAAGTAGTGAAAAGATTTGGTTTATTTATATATCTAACGGTAATATAAAGACAATGTATAAAAATGTATGTGTTGTATTATTAAATGATAATCCAATAGAAAAGGAATGTTTTTATATAATAAATAAAAATCCATTGCTATTTAATACAGATATGTCAAAAGAGTTAAAAGTTGAATATCTTAAACAATTAAATAAATACTTGAAAGAATTATTTGATACGCAACAAGTAATAAAATATGAAAACTTTAATGTATAAATTATAATAATGTATATAAACATAGATTATTATATTTTAACTACGTGATCTGGATGCATCTGTATTAATTTAATATGAGAAATAGAATGTAGAAAAACAGTGACATAATTTTGATAAGGATTGTACTCTTTAATCTCTCCTATATAACTTTTATAATAATTATAAATACTATCTTTATATTTCACAATTTTTACAAAATCACCTTTTTTAAATGAATATAAGTTTTGTTCTGTAGAATAGTCACGTTGTTCCTCTTTATTAGTATTTTTGTTAGCATCTTTGTTAGTATCTTTGTTAGTATCTTTGTTAGTATCTTTATTAGTATCTTTATTGATATTTATTGATTTATCTGCATTTATAGGTTGTTGTTGATCGGACGAGTTTTGTGTATTAAAAGAAACTACTGAATTATTTTTGAGGAAATCTATGAAATTCATTTAAAAATAAAAGAATATATGTTTTTAAGTAAAGATGTTATATAATTGGGCATTTTGGAGTATGGGAGTAGGAATGGTGGTTTATTATTTTAGAGATAGGTTAAAAAGAATGTTACTAAGTGGGGTAATAACTGGTTTAAAAATGAGCGTGTTATATTATAATCATTTAACAAAAAAGGGAGATAGTATAAATCCAAATGGGGTGGTATACATTGAGGATAAAAAAATTATTATTCACGAGTATGATATTGTATATAATAACAAATCACATAAAATGTGTTTTATATCTGAAAAATATGATAGTGAGGTGGTAAATACAAAATTAGTATTATTTAATGATAATAAGGAAGATATTTTAGCACAGAGACATAAGTTTGTGTATTGTAGTATTATTAATAAGGATAGGGAGTGTCTGAAGGATATTACGGATGAGATGAGGGCATTTATGTTTTATTTTAAAAAAGGTTATTATGTATGTAATGTAGAATATGTATTGAAATATTTGCAATCTAAATACAATGGTTTAAAAGTAAAAGATTGTAATTTGTTATTTGTTTTGAATGATGATGAATTTACAGAAAAGGTTATAGAATTAGATAATACGGGTGAGGGTATTTTGTTACATACAATTATATAAATTATTTTTATATTATATATTATATATATAAATCATTATGGCACAAAAGTTATTAAAGTTGGTATGTTATATTCCTGGTGGTCAGTATATTTCGCCATTTTTGACAGCGTTAGTAAATCCTTTTTGTTGTTGTGTGTTATTATTAAGTGTATTTACGCCTATAGCTACAAGTGCTCCAAACGTATTAAATTCAAAAGATGGTGAAAAGAGTACAGGAAAGGCATTTACTAGTGCATTTTTAATATGGTATCCAGTAGTTGTATTAATCAATTGTCTTATATTTTATGTATTATGTAAATATGGATAAATAAAACGACTTTTTGTTTAAAAAAAATAAAATAAAAAAATAATATATATATATGGGAAAAATAGATACATTGGTATTATCTGGGGGTGGTGTAAAGGGAATAGCTTATGTGGGTGTATTTAAAAAGTTGAGAGAATTAAAGGTAGAAATAAAGGAGATATGTAGTGTTTCAGTGGGTTCAATGATGGGTTTATTATATGTATTGGGGTATAATTACGAGGAGTTGGTGAGTGAAATAAAGATGCAAAATATGGATACGTTGAGAGATATAAATATAGGAAATTTTTTAAATAAATATGGAATAGATACTGGAAAAAATATAATAAAGTGGATAGAAGGTTTATTAGAGGGTAAGGGGTATAGTAAGGATATTACATTTATAGAATTGTATAATAGTACGAGGATCAAGTATAGGGTTTTGGCGACAAATTTGAATAAATACGAGACTGTGATATTTGATTATATAAATTGTCCGGATATGAAAATAACGCGTGCTATACGTATGTCGATTGGTATACCTTTTGTATTTACGGTACAGAAATACAAGGGGGATGTACTTGTAGATGGTGCGATAGTGAATAATTATCCGATTGATTTATATGGAGATAAATTAGAAAATGTATTAGGGATAAAGATGGAAAATGGTACAAAAGGCAATGTTAATCAGGTGATAGGGGATATAAGTGGATATATATTTAATGTAATGAATTGTTTTTTATTACATAGGTCAAAATTATTATTAGATGAATATAAAATACGTACATTAAGTGTGACTATAAACAAGGTAATAAGTACGATGAGTTTTAATATAACGGATGAGGAAAAACAGATGTTATTAGAATGTGGTTATAAGAGTGCGTGTGAGTTTTTTACGGAAAAAGTGTAAAAATAAAATAATATGTGAATAACAAATAACAAATAACAAAACAAATGTCTGATGAATTAATGGATGATAATTTGGATGATATAGTAGAAAAAATTTTTAGTAAACCTCCTAAAGAGAGATGTAGTATTCATTTGGAATTAGAGGAAGAAACTGCAGAAATTGCACAAGATGAAAGTGTGGAGAGGTTTATATTTAATATATTATTTTTAATAACATACAAGGGAATAAAAAAGTTATATGGCAAAGATAAAGAAATGATAAATTTAAAAGAGTCTGAAATTATGGTTATAAAAGAATATGTTAGATCATACGGGTATGAATTGGTAGTAAGGGGTAATAATACTGATAGGGATCCGTGGGAGATAATTAAAAGTGGAGAGCGTTTAATAAATTACCAAGTTCATTTTGATAAAATATATTAAAAAAAGACGATAAAAATGATAAGAATGATAAAAATAATATGATTTAGTATATTATAATTTATAATTAAGTTTAATTCCAGAATTTTTTTTTCTTTTAGTATAGTATAAAAACAAAAAAAAATGGGTGGTGGATTAATGCAATTAGTTGCCTTAAGTGAGCTTTAGGGCACAAAAGTCAGCTACCAACTTGGTTCTATACTTACCAAGTGGGGAAAATAGTGTAAAGGTATAGTATAATATAACTGGCTAGTAAAATTGGAGATTCAATTTTGCGACATCTTCAAATTGCGGGGAACTCCTTAGAGTCTTGATTACCACTTTTAGTGCGTGAGTATTAAAAGGAACACGGTTAATGGCCGTACCCAATGGTAAAAACATCAAGAATTGGATAATCCGCAGGGAAGTTTCCTAAAAATTGAATATATAATATATATTTAATAGGAAAAACCTTCAGAGACTAAATGAAGATGGGAAAAAATTAATTATATTAATTTTTCTTAAGATATAGTCCGGCTAATGTTGAAAGGCATTAGATAACCGATGGAGCTTAAATATTATTGGGTTCGAATAGTCAGCCACCTATATAGGTCTGTATTCACTATATAGGGAAAATGGTATAAAATACGGGGTATCTAATTGATATCATATAACTGGCTAGTAAATTTATATTTTTAAATTTGCGAAACTTTCAAATTGCGGGAACTTCCTTAGAGTTTTGATTACCACTTTTAGTATGTGAGTATTAAAAGGACCACGGTTAATGGCCGTACCCAATGGTAAAAACATCAAGAATTGGATAATCCGCAGCCAAGCATCTTATATAAATTAAAAATGGCTATAGAATATATAAATTCAGTTTAAATTAAATATAAGATGAAGGTTCAACGAGTAGACGGAAGTTGGGAAAAAACATCCTTAAGGTGTACTCTATATTTAATAGAAATATTAAATGTTTATGCAAGATATTTACCTTACAGGTAATCCTCAAATTACTTTTTTCAAAGTTGTGTACAGACGTCACACTAACTTCTCAATTGAAAGCATTGAACAAACCTTTTGAATGAAGGGTTGAAAAGTAGCCTGCTATAACTATGAGGATATGTTATAGAAAAACAGTTAGTATTCCTCTATTAATCAATATTTTATACCACCCAGTTTTTATCAATTGATTAATAAATAATACAGCTACTAGTAAATTAGATTTTTTATAAATCATAATTTGCGACATTATCAAATTGCTGAAAACCCCTTAGAGCCTTTAGTACTAAGGAATTTTCGAAAGAAAATTCTGGCCAAGATAAAACTTGGGTATAGTAATAATCTAAAGGATTGGGCAATCAGCAGCCAAGCTCTAAAGATTTTAATTATTTAAAATTGAAAAATTTTTAAAGAATTTAAAATATTACAATGGGAATTATATATCTAATAACATCTCCATCTGGTAAAAAGTATATAGGTCAGACTATACAGCCATTAGAAAAAAGATGGAAGCAGCATATAGATGCTTCTAAAAAAGAATATAAAGATCATTGTAAAGTTTTAAATAAATCGTTAAGAAAATACAGTGACAAACATTTTAAAATAGAAATATTAGAAGAATGTGAACAAGAATATTTAGATGAAAAAGAATTATTTTATATTGAAAAATATAATACAATAGTTCCAAATGGTATGAATATAAAAAAAGGAGGATCAAATGGTTTACATCATAGTGATACAAAACAAAAAATTAGTGATTCATTAAAAGGTAAACGAGTTTCTTATGAAACAAGATTAAAATTATCTAATAAAATGAATCCAGATTTGCCTATGTATATATTAAAGATACGAAATGGTTATAGAGTTTGTAATCATCCTATGGGTCCTGAAAAAAGATTTATTTCTAAAAATAAGACAGATGAATATAATTATATTAGAGCAATTGAATATCTAAATAAATTAAATAATTTAGAAGAGCCTATAATAATAATTAAGTCTGAAAATGAAAAATATATTCAAAAACATAAAAATGGATATTGTGTAAAATATCCTAGTGAAAAATCTAAATATTTTGTATCACATTCATCTTCTATAGATGAATTATATAAAAATGCTTTATCATATTTAAATAAATTAAAATCCAAGAGTGCAGTCCAACGACTAAATGATAATGGGTAATTTGTAAAAACGAATTGCTTAAGATATAGTCTAGTCCCTCCCTGTTTTATACGGGGTATAAATACACCGAAAGGTGGGGTAGGTTGGCCTTTGCGCCAACCCTGTCTACTAGACAGGAACGTCAATGGAACGGTCGATTTCGGTAAACTTTAACTGCCGTGAAAAGCAATTCGCATCAAATGAAGTGGATAATTTGATGGAAAACGATTAGTACTCCATAATCAATTTTTGAATTGATTTGTACAATTGCTAGTAATTTAAAATTGATATTAATTAAACAATTTGAATTGCGACATCATCAAATTGCGGGAACACCCTTAGAGCCTTAAAAACCACTCTTATTTGGAAACTTTTAAGAGAAACTCGATTAATAGTCGAAAAGTGGTAATATTATTAAGGATTGGGCAATCCGCAGCCAAGCTCCTAAGGTCATTAAGACTATGGAGAAGGTTCAACGACTAAATGGTGATGGGTAAATAAATGCGAAGCTATTCGCTTATTTGCTTAAGATATAGTCTATTCCTTTACATCGAAAGATGGGGTATAAAAGCGCAAAGTTTCTTGCACTGTATCTCGCAATGGAGATTTAATCCACAAGGTATATCTCCAAGTTGATCTACCTGCTGTATCAGCTGCTAATACTAAATATTTCCGATGGGTAGATAATGTTGGTCATGTATTGATCGATGAAGTTTCTATCGAAATTGGTGGGCAAACCATAAACTAATCAAGTATCTCCGACTTGATAATCTGTGGTTAGAAGTAAATATTTAAAAATATTTGCTAGTCAGACATATAGATAAAAGTGAATTTATTTTCTTGTTCGTATGTTTTGGCAACACTTTCAAATTGCGAAAAACCCCTTAAGACAGAAAAAACTGATTTTCTAAAATTATATATTTATAAAAAGATGAATACCAAAACGTGTAAAAGCTGCGGTATTGAAAAGCATAAAACTGATGATTTCCCCAAAAACGGTAGAATTTTTAGAGCTATCTGTAAAGTTTGTCATAGTGACAAACAAAAAAAACGATATGATGAAGATAAGGAAACTTATTTAATTAATAAAAAAAAATATTACGAAGAAAATAAGCAATCTATAATCGTAAAAAATAAAGAGTATCGTAAAGAAAATAGAGACAAGATATGCCAACAAAAAAATAATTACTATCAATTGAATAGAGAAGAAATTCTTAAAAAAACACAGACTAAAGACTATAAAGAAAAAAGGAATAAATATCTTCAAAATCGTAGAAAAGAAGATAAGACTTTTGCTTTGATTTGTGCATATAGAGCACGGTTAAATGAAGTTCTTCATAAGCAAAAAAAAAATACTTATATTGAGTATTTGAATTGTAAACGAGAACAGTTTTTAGAGTGGATTGAATTTCAAATAAAAGATCCATTAAAATGGGAAACATATGGAAAAGACTGGGTAATTGATCATGTAATTCCGATTGATTTTTTTGATTTGGAACAAGATGAACAAAGATATATGTGTTTTAGTTGGTTTAATCTTAGACCTCTTTTAATAAAAGAGAATCTAAGTAAATCAAACAAGATACATATTGAAGCAGTTGAACAACATCAAAATATGCTAAATAATTTTAAAAATGTTAGTTATTGGTACCAAGCTGATATAGAAATATATCAGTGGCTGAGACAAAAACTCGGGTATGGTAAAAATCCTTCTGTATTGGGCAATTCGCAGCCAAGCTTCCAAAGTTGTATTATTATACAAACGGAAGAAGGTTCAACGACTAAATGTTAGTGGGTCTAAGTAAAAGTATTTTTACAATGAAGACTTAAGATATAGTCTAGTCCCTTCCTATTTAGGAATTAAATACATCGAAAGATGGGGTATGTTAGTAATTAAAAGTTTACTAACATTACGTGATAAACATTACGGAGATTGGTTACAAATCTGGAATGAATTAACTCAAACTTCTGAAAAAGAAGCTGGTTACAATGAAATGATTGGTAATGTAGAAGCATTAACCAATGTAGATCCTGATGATGCTGATAATAATAAACCTGCTTATACTCTTTATATTCCATTGCAATTTTGGTTCTGTAGAAACCCTGGTCTTGCTTTGCCTTTAATTGCATTACAATATCATGAAGTCAAGTTCAATATTACTTTCAGAGCTGCTGCTGATTGTTATATTAAAACTGATGATGCTATTACATCTGTATCATTAAGCAATGCTTCTTTATATATTGATTATATTTATCTTGATACTGATGAACGTCGTCAATTTGCTCAAGTTCAACATGAATATTTGATTGAACAGTTACAGTTTACCGGAGCTGAATCTTTCAGTAATGCTTCAGTTAAATCCAAGTTGGCTTTGAACCATCCTTGCAAGGAACTTGTATGGGTTGTTGCACATTCTGTTCGTGAAACTAATAAGGCATGGACTACTTATAGTGCTAGTAATGGTGATGGTCCAGTTGTTGATGCCAAGTTACAATTAAACGGTCATGATCGTTTCTCTACTCGCAAGGGTTCTTACTTTAACTTGGTACAACCTTATCAACATCATACTCGTATTCCATCTGATGGTATTTACGTCTATTCATTTGCTCTTAACCCTGAACAACATCAACCTTCTGGAACTGTTAACATGAGTAGAATTGATAATGCTACCTTAATGATGACTCTTGACAGTGATCTATTCACTTCAGGAACTGCCAAGCTCCGTCTCTATGCTGTTAACTACAATGTTCTACGCATTATGGCTGGTGAACACATATCCCCCTATTCACGCCAGCAAGAGTGTATTCATAAAAGGAATATGCTAGTAGAATGTTTTTAAATTATTAAAAATATTTTGCAACATTATCAAATTGCGGGAAACTCCTTAGAGCCTTCGCTACCACTCTTATTTAGAAATATTTAAGAGGAACTCGGTTAATAGCCGAACCCAATGGTAATAACGTGAAGGATTGGACAATCCGCATCCAAGCTTCCTAATTATAGGAAGAAGGTTCAACGACTAAATGATAATGGACGAATTGTATTCGTTTAAGATATAGTCTAGTCCCTACCTGTTTTATACAGGTATAAATAACTCGAAAGAGTGGGTATATACGATGGGAGGCCTAAACTATTTAATGGGCCTAAAAGTAAACTTAGAAATAAGTTTGCTAGTAAATATATATATTATTTATATATTTGCGACACTTTCAAATTGCGGGAAACTCCTTAGAGCCTTCACTACCACTCTTATTTAGAAATATTTAAGAGGAACTCGGTTAATAGCCGAACCCAATGGTAATAACGTGAAGGATTGGACAATCCGCATCCAAGCTTCCTAATTATAGGAAGAAGGTTCAACGACTAAATGTTAGTGGGCGAATTGTATTTGCTTAAGATATAGTCTAGTCCCTTTTGCCTTGAGCAAAATTAAATACATCGAAAGATGGGGTATAAACGTGCTTATAGTAATTAAGTTATTACGTAATTATTACGTAATTTTATTAAAAATTGAATAATTATTGATCTTCATATATGTATAAAAATATGAAGAACGATTATAAAATAGTTACATACAATAATAAGAATTACATAGTATCTTATACGCAAAAAAACGAACCTTTTGTATTTGATCAAGAAGATTTTCAAAATATATCTAATTTAAATTATTATTTAACAAATGTTGGATATATTTGTTGTAGATCAAATATACCATTATATTTACATCATCAAATTATAAAAGATTATAAATTTAATGGTAAATATATAGATCATATTAATCGTATAAAAACAGATAATAGAAAGGCTAATTTAAGATTGATAAGTCAAAGTGATCAAAATAAGAATCAATCAAAACGTAAAAGAAATGTAATATTACCTGAATCATGTAATATTAATCCAAATGATATATCTACATTTATTTGGTATATTAAAGAAAGTAAAACTCATGGAGATAGATGGATGGTTGAAATCAAGGGTAAATATAAATGGAAAACTACTTCAAGTAAAATGGTTTCTACGAGATGTAAATTTGAATTGGCAAAAAAACATTTACGTAATTTAATAATAAACAACCCAAATTTATTTCATGGACATTCTATGAATGGTGAATTATCAGAATTAGGTAAAATATTAGAAAATGAATATATAGAAATATTAAGACTATGTGGGTTTAATTATAAATCTAATAATCAAAATACAAAAGACTGGTTAAAAGAAAATATTGATGATTTAAATAATAATGAAATTGCTATTTTAAGACAATTTTGAGATAAAGTATATATAAATATTAATTTTACTTTTTATAAATAAAATTAACAGAGATGCGTGATTTGACCTGTGTATTTGATGATAGTTAGGGTTAATATAAAAATCAATTAAATGTAAAAGAATTATGTAATTTTTTATTCTAATCTGTAAAGTAAAATGGATTATTCTACACGTTTTAATAATCAAACGCATAACTTTTTAGATGCAGTACAGTCTTATGAAAATGTATTGGATGAAGAAATGATAACTGCGATTAAAATGTTAGATTTAAAACAAAATGAAATCCTATTAAATGCATTTGCTGGTGGAATTCCTATTGATAAATATATAGATAAAAGTTTGAATATACAATACTTGGAATATGATACAAACAAGGGGTTTTCTAATACCGATATAATATATTATACAATTGATAATATTCCAATAAAATCACAATCTATAGATAAAATATTATGTTTAGCTACATTACATCATTTTAATAACCAAGAAAGACAAATTTTATATAAAGAATTTTACAGAGTTCTTAAACCATCTGGTATGCTTGTTATAGCTGATGTTATAGAAAACTCGTTACAAGCAAATTGGCTAAATATTTTTGTAAACCAGTATAATAGCAATGGGCATAATGGTAACTTTTTTTCACCTACAGATTCACAATTAATAAAAAATACTGGTTTTAATAACGTTATTGTTTCTATTCAACATTATAATTGGAAGTTTCCTGACGATTATAGTTTAATCAATTTTTACAAATTACTTTTTGGACTAAATTTGTGCAAAGATGACAATTTTCTTTTAGATAATATAAAACATTATTTAGAATATCAAAAATTGACTAATATCATAATTCCTTGGAAATTATTATATTTTAATTGTACAATATAATTATGTCCATATCAATCCTTGTTTTATCTCAGTTTCTATATCGAACACTTGAAATCCGCCGTTTGGAGTAAATGTAAATTCACTAAAATAAATTATATTGTTGTTACCTATATAAAAATCAAGTCTTACAAATTCAAATCTTGCTGACAATGTTTCACACAATTTGAGTAATTTAGATAAACATTTTGGCTTTGGGATATCAAATTTTATTCCCGAAGATATTAAATTCCAGTCTATATCATAACTGTTTTGAACGTTTTTATATTTTACACCTATACTTATTGGTTTAGAGTATACGCATCTGATCATATAAACAAGTGCTTCACCAGTATGACCTAAAATGGAATCATATATTTTTTCCTCTATAAAGAATCTTGGTTTTATATAACTATATTGTTTTTCTCTATCTCCCCCATAATATTTATTCCAATTTTGTAACTTCATAATTACATTACTTAGACTTGTTTTATTATTTATATTTATATTCCAGTTTGAACCGTGCGCACTCTTTATAATATATTTACTGTCTAAATCATCTTGGGATATATCTTCAGGTTGTTTTAATATTTTAATTAATTTAGCAACTTGAATATCCTCACCACATAAATCCTTAACTATTCTCTTTGCTTCAATTTTATCAACATATTCAGCGTATTCTTTAGATAAAATTGTACCATAATATTCTATTTTTTTGAACATTGGAAGTTCCATCCAATTATTTGGCTTACAAAATGTCAACATCATTATAATAAACTTTTATTTTAATATTTTAATATTTGTATTTGTTAGTTATAAATGTGCTAATTTGTGTTTCTATATAAGTAATGTAGGTTACCATTAAATAATTTTTCTAACACTGGATATTTCCCCAATGTTAAATTATCTTCGCATATAAGAGTTTGTAGTTTTGGATAATCATTTAAATGTTTCAATTTATTTTGAAAACAGTTTAAGTATGTTAAATTAGGGCATTCACCAATAGTGATTATTTCATTGCTAGCACATGCTATGACTTTTATATTAGGAAAAGATGGTAATTCTGTAATACAATTAGTATGGCAAAGTAATGTTTTTAAATTAGGATAATAAGGTAATTTGGTTAAACGATTATTATTACAATTTAAAACTTCTAATATTGGGTAGTTACCAATTTCGGTTAATAGATTATCATTACATTTTATCTCACGTATAACGGGATAAGACGGTAATTCTGTAATTTGATTTGAAGTGCAATCTAATATTTCTAATTTAGGATAATAAGGTAATTTGCCTTTAATACTTTTAGATTTACAATCTATAATTTTATTATTATAAAAATTCATGTATAAATTATACACTGAATAAATATTATGTGTACCATCTTTTTTAATAATTGAATACATTGATTTTTTGTTCATGTGATAAATAAAGTTATTAGGATCAGTATATTCAATATTATAATCAACAATTCTTTTTGAAATAAGACGTTCAATGTCACGAACAAACGTCTTATGATTTTCACCATAACAATGATGTTTATGAGTATAAGACATATTTTTTATATCACTTAATGATAATAAATTTTCTATGATTTTCCAGAATGAATTATAATCAAGCATTAGTGTAATTTATTATTTTATAATAAATTATATTAATTTACTCAATATTAATTTGTATTAATTAACAAATGCGCGTGCTTTAAATACAAGTTGTGTAAAATTAGCATAATTAGGAGTGGTGTATTGTAATTGTCCGCTGGATGTGATATTAAATTCTATACCAGTATCATCGCCGACATATGTTTTGATAATTTCCCAAGATGATCCTTTATTAACACCTCTAATATGGAAATTGCAATATAAATTACTACTATTAGAAGTAGTTAATTGAGATGCAAGATATATATCAAATCCCCAAACGTCTGAACTAAATACTAATCCAGTTATATTAGCAAATGATGTTTGGTTATTAGCAGCAGTAAAGCTTAATGATGAATAAATATCTCCGGAATTAGGTGTGATATCAATATTATTGACGAATACTTTTTGACCAACGTATAATTTTTTACCAATACTAGCTCCACCTAATGTTGTTAATGTACCACCATAAGTGTTATTTACTGCATCTGTTGTATTAGAAATTGAAATACCACCAGAAATTAATAGTGCACCAGTAGTGGAATTTATAGAAGGTTGTGTTGAAGTAGATGTAGCAGCAGAGAAATAAATAGGAATATTATCAGTAAATGTGACATTTGTTTGTCCTGGGTCTTGTACAGTTCCTCCAAATTCAAATCTATCTCTAATTTCATTATATACTAAGCCAACATAGGGTTTATTATAAAGTAATACATTGTCTCCAATAGAAGGATTCTGTGTTGTCCAAGCAGAAGAAATTGTAGCTACACGTGTTGATCCTATATAACCAGTGATTTTTCTAACTTGATTATTACTGAAACCAGAAGTGATTTTAATCCACCAATTTGTATAATAATTATCAACTGCACTAGCTGATGTATTTAATTTTATTTGTACATTTGTCATACCAGTTTGACTTGGCAAGGTATCTGGTGTGCTATTTGTGTCAGTTACTACATCACCTGAACCGGAATCATTATCAGATTGTTGTCTTTGAACAATAAATCCTGCATCTTTTGATCCAGTAGGGCCTGAATTTAATACTAAAATGTTATCTCCAATGACAGTATTAGTAGAAACAACAGATGTTGTTTGGCCATTTACAGTTAAATTTCCTGTTATAGTTGTATCACCTAAAACATTCATATTTCCTGAAATGCCAACTCCCCCTGCTATTAATAATGCGCCGTTACTTACATTTGTACTTGCTGTTGTTGATAAAAATGTGACATCGCCTCCAATAAACATATTTCTACCAATACTTAGTCCACCTCTTAATGTTAATGATCCTCCATTTGATACATTTGTAGCGGTTTGAGTAGAGTTGATAGATAATCCACCTGACATGATAATTGAGCTTGATGCATTTGATGTACTTGGAATAGTATTATTAAATGTCATTGTGCCATCTGAGTAAGAAATGTCAAATACACGTTGTACAAAAGTGCCTAATGAATCATATCGAGAAATAGAAAAGTTATGAGATGAAATATTTTTATCAAGAGAGACACGTCTAATATTTAAATTATCATATACTTCTATAAAATTATTTGTACTAGTTATATATTTTCCTATACCATATACATTTGCATCACCTCCTACATGTATATCTTTAGTAACACTTGTCCCACCAGCAATAGTTAATCCACCACCTTGTGTAGTACTTGATGCATTTTGAGTTGTTTGTATACTTAAACCGCCTGCTACAACTAATGCTCCTGTACTAGAATTTATACTATTTTGTGAGGATGTTAATAAAAGAGATGATAAAGTACTAGATGTACTATTTCCATATAGATTACCATTAATCCAAAGATCTTTTGCAATAGACGCACCTCCTGCAATTGTAAACGCACCTCCATTAGTAAAGCTTACTGAATTTGCTGTGGATGAAATAGCTAATCCTCCTACAACTTGGACTGCTGCAGAAGTGCTTGAAGTAGATGTAGTTGTATTAGAAAATGTTGCAATACCTCCGAAATAAGATCTTCCTAAAATACCTATTCCGCCAACTGATGTTATACTTCCACCTGACGTAACACTTGATGCATCTGATGTATTTCTAATACTAATTCCACCATTTAAAACTAAATTTCCAGTAGATGAATTATTACTTGGAGTTGTAGAAGTAAAAGTGACTATATTATTACAATTAAATGTTCCGTTTATATCTAAATTAAAATTGGGATTAGATGTATTAATACCTACATTTCCTGATGTTTGTAAAACAAGTTGATTTGCATTTGTACCAGAATAGACTGTTATATATCTAGTAACTCCAGTACCACTTTTATTAGAATATATTCCATATCCATTATTATTAATGGCACTAAAACGTACAAATTCATTATTTGCATCCGTATCTGATTTACCTAAAGTGAATAATGATAGTTGATTTCCATAAGTTCCAGAGATAGTAGAATTAACCAATTGCATACTGGGATATAAATTTGCTGTTATTTGCAAATTCGAAAATGATGTTGAAACAGTTGATGTATTTATAGTAACACTGTTTATAACAAGATCACTTCCTAATAATAAATTCTTTGAAATACCTGCACCACCTGCTATTGTTAACGCTCCTCCATTAGTTACACTTGTGCTATTTGATGTATTATTAATACTTATACCACCTTGTACAATAAAAGATCCTGTTGTAGAGTTTGAGGATGTTGTAGTAGAATTAAAAAGAAGTGATCCGTTTGTTGAAAGTGTCAATTGAGAATTATTATTTTGTAATATAATATTTCGTAATTGACCAGTACCTGTTTTATTACTTGATAAAATATAATTAGAGTTTGTAAATCCTAATGATAAATATTCACTATTAGTTACATTAGATGGAGACCCGGATGCATAAATCTTAATATCAATATCATCTGTACTATCTCCATCTTTTGTAAACATATTAATTGACATTGGCGTGGACGAAGATTGACTTTGAAAAGATAAAGAATTATTTGTATCTCCTCCTCCTAAAATAGAATAACTTTGTGAACTTCCTCTAATAGATAATTCATTTGTTCCTTTTATTCTAAAAACTTCGTTTCTTGCACTTGAACTTGTTGCTGCATAAAAAATATGATCATTACTTGTTGATGGAACTTGATATGTTAAATGGCCGCCACCTGTATTTCCAAGACCTGTAAATTCTTGAGTTTGAGTTAGATCATTAGATGATTGGTATAATATAAATTTATTTGATTTGTTTGCATTTAAATTATCAATTCCTAAAGAATCTCCAAAATATGATTTTTTTGAAATACCTATTCCACCAGCAACAGTCAATGAACCTCCATTTGTTATATGAGTTGAATCAGTTGAATTTCTAACACTTATACCACCTGTTATTACTAATGCTCCAGTACTGGAGTTAATAGAATCTATTGTATCCGTTATAGAAACGTATTTTAAAAATGTTGTATTTGTAGATTGAGATGTCATTAACGTTACATTATTACTTTGAAGTGAAATACTTCCTGTAGAAGTTGATACAATAACATCATTTGTATTTGATATAAAAAGAGTATTCCCTGTAATATTAATAGATCCAGATGTAATATTATTAGAATTATTTAATAATATCTGGTCTTTATTTGTATAACGAACATTAACACCATATGTACCAGATGTTTGTTCTCCTAATATAACTTGTTTATCAACAATAACATTTTGTCCTATAGCTATTCCTCCTGCAACTGTTAAAGATCCACCTTGTGTTATACTAGAAGCAGATTGGGTAGAATTAATAGATAATCCACCTTGTACAACAAGAGCACCAGTAGATGAATTAGTACTTGTTTTGGTATAAGAGAAGGATGATTCTGTATCAGATACAGTAAAACGTCTATTGACGCCATCTGGACTTAGATAAAAATTTTTATTTGTAGTTGTATCTAGGAATAATCGATTATCTGATATACCTCCTATATTAAATGTACCGCTTGCACTATCTAGAGATAGATTTTTGCCTATATATACATTTTTTGTAAATCCAGCTCCACCACCTATTGTAAAAGAACCACCTGCAGAAGAACTGGAAGCATCTTGAGTGCAATTAACCCCTATACCTCCATCAACAATAAGAGCCCCTGTAATCATACTAGAAGAATTGGATGTATCATTAATACGGACGTTTCCATTTTGAATAATTAATGGCGCTTGAAAAGGTTCTACAGTGATTTTTTTAAGACGTATATCACTCATTTATATTAAATAAATATATTTATTTTTAGAATCTAACTATATTCGTATAGCATTAGAAATTATATTATTTATATGTAATAAATGTTTGAACGTCCTATATTAATTTATAGTAATCACTGTATTCATTCCCAAAATTTTATTAATGTATTACTTAAGGTGCCTCAAATATTTGAGGCATTTGTAAGATTAAATATAGATATAAATCCTGAAACAAATGCAAGAAACCCTGTTTTTTATGAAATACAAAATATATTACAACATAAAATAATAGAAGTTCCTACAATTATAGTAGATAATGGAAATTATGTACTTACTGGAGAAGAAGCTTTTAAATGGCTAGATTATTATATTAATAAAGGAAATAGTAGTAATAATATTCACAGTGATAACGGTAATGGTAATGGTAATAGTAATGCTAATGGTAATGATAATGCTAATGGTAATGGTAATGGTAATGGTAATGGTAATGGTAATGGTAATGAAGTAGAAAAAGAGGTGGAAGGTTTTAATTCAATTGAGATGGGGTCATTTTCAGATATGTATTCAACTTATGGATCATCTGATATGAATGATGCAAGAGATCAATCTTTTCAATTTTTGGATAGGATGAATATATTGATAGAAACGCCTCCTGAAGATGGTTCAACTGATTATAAGAGTTTTGATCAGAAACAACAAGAAAGGGAACATTTTGACAATATTAAAAAGGCTGATGTAAGAGAAAATTTTATAAAGAATATGGATCATACGTATAATTCTCAAAAAAATACATTTAATAAAAAAAATAGTAAGCAGGATGATGTAGATAGAAAATTAAAGCAATTATTAGCAGAAAGAGAGTCTTTTGGAAATGTTCCTAAAGCGCCATCAAAGGTTGTAAATTTTAATATATAATAACATACAAGATAACAAAAAAGAAGCATATTTTATAGTTAATTATTTTATTGTTAAATATAAAGTATGTATAGTTATTGGATTATAGGCTTATTTTGTTTATATGTATTATTAAAAAGCAAAGAGCACTTGACGGTTGCATTTAATAATGATCAAGTTGATACAAAAAGTCCACAAACATTATATGAACGTGAGACTAATGAAATAAAAAAAATTTTGCATAATAAAATCAACAAGGAGGATTATCCAAGGGATTTTGCAACGTTTTATATGACGGATATTATATTTGAAAGGTCAGTATTTGCAGAGTATATTAAAAAAAAAATACAAATGGTTTTTGATAAAATGTTTGTGGATACGTTATTAGACAATACAAAAATGATAAATAATATTTATAATGTTTATACTAAAGACGATAAATATAAAGATTTAAAAAAAATTATATTATATATTGATGCTGTAAATGTAAAATTAGGATTTACAAGAAAATTTTTAGTTTATATAAGATTAAATAATTTAACAACTTATATAAGTGAAAATGGTGAAATATATCCTATATTAAATTCTATATATGATGATTTAGAAGTTTTGTATATAAAAACTATAGAGTTGGATAAAGAAATGAGTGTAAAATATTTTCAGGGAGATGTATTAAGGGGTAAGGATGATAATTTTAATATGTTATACGAAATAAAAAATAGTATGGAATATATAGAACCACGATTTAATGAAACGAGTATTACAAAACAACAAAAAGAAATTTATAATAAAATGTTGGAAGATAAAAATAAAAAATTTAAATTTACGGGAATGTGTTATGGGTATGAAAATGCTGATAATAAAGAAGAGTGTATAAAAAATATGGGTATATGGGATAATGAACCAAATGAGGATAGTGATTGTCCATATTATAAGGCAAATGCGAATTATCCGAATACATTTGGTAAAATAAAACAGAATGTATGTGAATTACCTGCAAATATGAAAAATGTGGGTTATAGGGGTTATTCAAAGAGTATAAAGAATGTGCCATTGTGTTATAATTGCGAATATAATAAAATTGGTATAGGGACATTAGGGTATTGTTGTGATGATCAAATAAGTAAAAAAGAAGTATATACAAAATTAACTAGTCCAGATTATGCATTTGTTGGGGATAAAGAGAGTAGAAAAAAATGGGAAACTTTATTTTTGGAAAATAATTTAAGTGTAGAATGAAAAAATAATTTATTTTATTATTTATATATAGTAATAAAATGAAGAGATCTCCGCAATATAAAGTTGTAAATAAAAAAAAAGATTCTAATAAAAAGAGTCCTTCGCCTAAAAAATCAAACTCATTAAAAAAACGTAAAATTAAGACTGAATATAGAATGAGGGGTATGGGTTCGATGTTTTCAATGTATGGTGGTGCAACAGAGGCCATGGAAAAGGAATATAATAATTTGAAAAAGGAAATGAAAGATTTGGTGTATGAATACAAAAAGGTTAATCAAATGATTACAGATGATAAACAAAAGAAAAAAGATGAGATTGCAATTAGAAAAAAGATTGATAAAACAAAATTAAAATTAGTTGATACAAAAGATAGATTAAAAAATATATTAAAGAATGCATCAGACACTGCTACAAAAGCTGCTTCTGCATTAAGTGATGGTATAAAGACAGTTGGTAGTAAATTAGGCGATATAAAAAAATCATTTACTATAGATAAAAAAAGTAATTCGGACGACTCTTTAGATTCTATTGATTCAAGTGATAGTATAAGTTCAAGTGATTCAAGTGATAGTATAAGTTCAAGTGATTCAAGTGATAGTATAAGTTCTACGAGATCAGGTTTAAGTAATAGATCTACAAATTCGTTAGATATTGGAGATGAATCTGCTTTTTTTAGGAATCTATTAAAAAAGTGAATTTTTTTTTATTTTATTATTTTTTTTATTCGTTGTTATTATTAGATGACTGATACAATTCCTTTTAAACATTCTTCTAATGTAACTATTTTAAAAAGAAATGATCCATATAAGGGTAATATGGGTATTGTAACATCATATATTCCATCAAAATATAAGGTGGAAATAGATGTTAAAAATGCAAAAAGAGAATTATTAATAAACAAAACGTGGGTAAGAAAGTATGCTGATGATGTAGTAAAAGTAACAAAGGGTGATTATACAAATTCAAGAGGAAGAATTATAAATAGATATGATGCAGAAGTAATTGTAAATATAACTACTACAGGAAAAAATTATACATATAAACAAACCGAAGTGTTTTTTAAAGATCTTTTATTAACAAACAATGATTATATGCAAATTAAAGAAATATATTTAGATAGAGGGATTCGGATAAGTGGATATGAGATGCGTAATAACAGAATTGTAGATTCGACAATTGATGGATCGTCAATTCTAAAAGTAATGCCGGGATTAGAATTATATACTACACTTACTACAAATATTCCAGATATTTTGAAACCTTTTGTTAAAAATATAGAGGATCAAGGTGAAGAAGTTCAATTAGAAGAGGTTATTTATGATAATTTTGATGAAGAAGAAGAAAATGTTAATGATAATGATAATGAAAATGAAAATGAAAGAGAAATAACCAACTATGCTGATCTTGGATTAGATGATGATGGAACTGACGAAGATCAGGTGACAGTTTCATATGCGGATGTGGAAAGATCCTCGTATATGACTAGAGAATTAACGGACGATGAAAGAGAGTATGAGAGGTATATAAGACAATTAGGATTTTTAGTTATAGATGATGTAAACAAGTATGATATATTTGATAAGGCTGCATCTATAATGAAAAATATTGTTAAACCTGGTTATGAAATAAATGCAACAAATGAAGGTGAAACTGCAGTAGAAAAATATAATCGATTAAAAAGTATGAATTTGAAATTTATAATAGCGTGTTTAGTATTTTATGATTTAAACAAGACACGACATATTTCATATAATAATTTTTTTAGAAGTATACCAGAGGGATATTTTAATATGAATGAAAATATCAATACAATTATGGAGAATATTTTTTTAATGAGGAATGTTCCAAGACTTATAGAGCTGACAGAAGAACAACAAGAGACGATTAGAGACTTATATAGACGTAGAGATAATGGAGGATTAATTCAATATAGTTTGCATAGATGTGATGAAAATTTGAGAATGATATTAAATATAACAATTTCTAATATAGAAAATATTCAACTCCAAAGTGTTAAAAAATCTGAAAAAATGGATATTGATAAGGATGTATCTCAAGATCGACGAAATAAAAATAGAATGAATGAATTAAAAAGTATGATTGAAAGGGGATTAGATAATGATGGTGAATACGAAAGGGAATTGTTTAATTTAGAAATGAGTGAATATTTAAATCAGGATAGACCAACACTTATTGAAAAAATACAAACATTTAAAGACACATTAAATAGACGTGGTGATTCGACAGGTAAATTAAAAAGAAAAATTAATATGATAACAAAGGCTGTTTTTGTAATTGATTATAAAAAAAAATTAATGGATGAAATTTCTAATGTGAATTCCGATAATACAAATAGAAGGGATATTTTACAATATGTATATGATAATTTAGAAAAAGCAGAAAGTGTATTGTCTAGTATGCATATTAATAATATAATTGATAGGAGAATACAAGCATTAGCTGCGGTTCATGCTAGACTTTTAAGACAATATGAAGGATATTTAGCAAAAAAAGAAGAAGAAGAAGTCTTAGCAAGCAAATTGAGTAAAATGGCAATTTAAAAATTAAATATATATATATGAATTTAATAAAATAGATATATATATGGAAAAATATTCCGGATGTCAAAAACAAAGTAGTAGAATATTTAATTGAATCTATCGGGCTGAATTTTATAAGAAATCAGAAAAATTTAAAAAAATGAATAATAATTATAAAAATGATAGTATTGTAACAGAATGAATAATACAAATAAAAGATTATATAAAAATCACGAAAATGATATTTCAGAATTAGAACACGTATTTAGTAATGTAGATATTACAGAAAACATTGAGTATACATTATTAAAAAACTCGTTAAATACTAAATATAGAAATGATGATAGTATGATTGATTTTTTAAATAGTGCAAGAGAAAGGTATACTAGATATATTAAATATATTAATTTTGAAGAAAGTTGGAGAATTGAAAGGGAAATTTTTGAATTTTTACGTTTAGATAATTATAAAAATAAAAGGCTTGCATTTGATTTGACAAAGTATATTGATAGTATGATATTTGATATTATCGATAATAAACATTAGAATATAAACATTAGGATATAAACATTAGAATATAAACATTAGAATATAAACATTAGGATATAAACATTAGAATATAAACATTAGGATATAAACATTAGGATATAAACATTAGGATATAAACATTTTTATTTAAGCAGAAGTAGCAACATCAGCGGTAGAAGTAGCAATATCAGCGGTAGAAGTGGCGATATCAGCGATAGCTGGAGCTTTCTTTAAGCTATAGTAAATAGCGGCAACTGCGAATACTACAGTAATAATGGCGACTATTAAATTAAATAAGAGGAAACTTTTATTGGAACCTTTAGATTTACCATATTCTTCATTCTCATTATAACATTGAGTACCAATTGCACTTGCGGAAAGAGAAAGGAGCCCTCCTACTAAAAGTCCGATACCAGCGAAGAGAAGTTTATTATCAGTGACAGCCATTATTTGTATATTTTTAATATATACTGGGAAAAAAAATATATAAAAAGTTATTTAAATATTTTTAATATTTTAAATAACTTGAATTTTAGTTATAATTGTATTTATAAGGTTGTAACGGTAACTTTGTAAGATTTATCATTGTAAGTAATGAAAGATGAAAATGTTTTAACTCCACTATACAAATTAAGAATGTTTAACATTGTTTCTACAGTATTTTTTAGTAATTCTTGGAATTCAATGTTTTGTTCTACTGGTGCAGAAGAAAATACGGTTGGATCGTATTCATTATTAAAAATGAATTCATATTCAAATGATTGTGACATAATACGTTTATTATTAATATATATATATAAAAAAAAAATAGATAAATCGGATAAAAAAAAAATATTTACTATAATTAGAGAACTACGTGTGCGTTCAAAATAAAAATGATTGAACCTGAATTATTAAAAATATTATTTAATAATTTACCTATAGGTCTTTCTTTTTTTGATGCTAATAAAAGGTGTATATGTGCAAATCAATGTACAATAAAAATGTTATATAAAAATTATAATGATAATGAAATATATGAAATATATGATAATTTATATAATGATTATTTATCTATAATACATAACGAAGATAAAGAAGAAGAAGTTAAAAACTTTTTAAAAATTCAAAGTGATGGTAAAGAAGTAACAAGTAATATAAGATTATATATACATGATAAAGCAGAGTACAGATGGTTTTCAAGTAAAAAGACAGTGTTTAAAAATCATATGTATTTGTTAATGTTGGAAGATATTCATGATAATAGAACGATGGAAATTCAATTACGTCAAGAAACTATTAAGGCGGAAGAAGCGTGTGATCATAAATCAATATTTTTAGCAAATATGAGTCATGAAATACGAACGCCATTAAATGGTATAATAGGTATGTTAACTTTATTAGAAGATACAGAATTAAATGATAATCAAAATGATTATTTATCGATGATTAAAGAATGTTCATTTAATCTAATGACAATCATAAATGATATTTTGGATTTTTCCAAGTTAGAAGCCGGTAGAATAACGCTAGATATTAAACCAATGAGTATACAAGAATGTGTAGAATCAACAAATGATATTATAATAACTAAAATATGTGAAAAATCATTAGAATATCTATATAATATAGATCCATTAATAAACTATATAAAAGGTGATACTCATAGAATAAAACAAGTTTTGTTAAATTTGTTAACTAATGGAATAAAATTTACGGATTCTGGTACAGTTATATTGAATATAAATTATATATCTGAAAATGAATATAATAAATTATTTGAGTTATATGGCACAATTAATAAATATAAAATTAAAAAAGATATGATGTTTTTACGGTTTGATATAGAAGATACTGGTTGTGGTATAGATGACATTGATAAAGAAAAATTATTCAAATCATTTAGTCAAATTGATAATAAAATTACATATAAAATATATCAAGGTACAGGTCTTGGATTAGCAATAAGTAAAGAATTAATAGAATTGATGAATGGTTGTATATGGTTAGATTGGAGTGAAATTGGAAAAGGTTCTCGATTTTCATTTATTTTAAAAGTAGAATCATATAATGAAGTTAATGAAATATTAGAAAATAATAACGATAGTATTTTAAAAGATAAAAATGTATTAATTGTAGATGATAATCTATATAATAGAATAAGTTTAACAGGTATGATTAAAAAATGGGGTATGCGTCCATATGCATTTAGTAATAGTGAAGAAGCATTGTATTTTACAAAAATAATGCAATTTGATATAGGATTAATAGATTATTGTATGCCAAAAATTGATGGTCCTACATTTGCTTCAAAATTAAGAGAACAAAAGGAATATAATAATAAAAAAATGCCTCTAGTAGCTTTAAGTAGTTTAGGTGAAAAGATATCAAAAACATCTAAACATTTTAAATCATATTTAATTAAACCTTTTAAAGAATCTCATTTGAAAAAAACTTGTATACAATTATTAGAAACTAATTCTTTTAATGTTATTAAAAATGAAACTCAAACTAAAATTATAGAAAATAATAGTTATCAAAATATAGATAATTATATACGTCAAAATAATTTGGATAAATTAAAAGATGATATACGCATCTTATTAGCAGAAGATGTATACATTAATCAACGTGTTATTACTAGTTTTTTAAATAAAATGGGTTTTAATAATATACAAATTGTTGAAAATGGACAACAATGTTTTGATTTAATTAAAGAACAAGATTTTGATATTATATTATTAGATATTAGGATGCCTATAATGAATGGAGAAAAAGCTTTAAAATTAATTAAAAATTATTATAATATTGAAACGTCTAAAAAAATACCATATATTATTGCCATTACTGCTTATTGTTTATCTGATGATAAAGAAAAATATATTAGTCTAGGATTTGATGATTATATTCCTAAACCCGTAAGTTATATGGACTTGAATAAATGCATAGATAACTTTATAAAGATACTTTTACGCGATTAAATTATATAAAAGATCTATTTTTGTCTTAAAATCTTGCTCGTGTATATTAGAATCATTATTTATAATTAAATCAAAACTGTCATCCGATGTATTATCTAAATCACATTCTGAAATATGATTTTTAAATTGATTGTATATATCCATATTTCCATTACTTTCTTTTAATATTCTATCATGATGTCTTTCTGGAGCAACTAATTTAATTATAATAGAATTTTTACCTTTTAAATAATTAAATTCATTTTGAAATCTTAAATCACAAGTAATAATATAATCAACACCTCTGTTTTTTAAAACTTTTATCCAATTATTGTAATATTTTATCCAAATATCTTGTCCACGAATATTTCTACCTAATTCAGTACCTTCTAATTGTAATAATTTACGTGTTTCTTGTGTTTTAATTTCATATAAATCTTCATATGATATATCATATTTTGTCATGACATTTATTTTTATTTGATCTGCAAAAGATAATTGAACAACTGTACATTTTAAAACATCCTTGATATAAGGAATAATATAATTTGATGCTATATAATCTTTACCTGATCCAGCTTTACCACAAATAGAAATGATTTTCATTTTAAAATATATATATAAATTTTATTAAAAATTCAGTTTATATTAAATAATTTCTTCATCTTCTAAAATTTCTTTAATAGATAATAATTCAAATTTTATTCTATAAACATCCATCTCATATCCATCTAATGCATGATGTTCTATTACTTTTAACTGTTTCATAATATGATGCAATAATACATTAACTGCATTTATTTTTTTGGAATAACAATTGTATTTTTGTAATAAATTTTCATATCTATATTTAGAAACTGTATCTAACATTAATTGCTCATATCTTTCTTTCATCTCATTCATACTTTGAATAATAATATTTTCTGAATATTCCCTTTGTAATTCTTTATAATTATTTTCAATCTCCTCCTTTTCTTTTTTTAATGCTATAATTTGTAATTGAAGCTCCTTTTCCATTTGTTTTAAATTTCAATATAAAATAAAATCTCTTTTCATTCCCATTCTAATTTATTTGTTTTATATTCTCTTGATTCATATAATTTTTTAAACATCTTTATTAAAGATGAATAATGCGGCTTTTCATCAAAATCTAAACTACGTACATATTTTAAATATACAAAAAATTCCTTGGGCATTCCAGAACATATCTCTTCTTCTGATAAAGCTTCCTTTTTTTCTCCTATTAATTTATATCGCTCCCTTTTATCTTTATGTTTAATATTTTGCCAAGGTAATACACCCTTATACAAATATACTAAAATATAACCTATCGCTTCTAAATCATCTTTACGAGATTGTTCATAAAATTTATGCGCTGATATACTTGCATAACGCGCAGTCCCACAAAATTTAGAATGTATATTAAAAGTATTATGCTCTCCATTTTTTTTTATATATTTTTTCGCCATCCCTAAATCTATACAAAACAACTTACTTTTATCCTCATAACCCGTTACAAAATTATCTGGTTTTAAATCTCTGTGTATATAACCACACGAATGAATGTATTTCATTATTTTAATCATTGATATTCCCAAATTAATGATTGTTTTCATACCAAATTTTTTATGTTTTGATAATAATGATTCTAAACTTGATCCTAAAAGATCTAATACAATAATTTTTTTACCCTTATGTGAAATCACTTTAACTTGACTTATACCTTGTTCTCTATTTGAAATCTGTTTATAAATTTTACCCTCATCTAATATAGATTTTTGACCATCTTTTATTTCATTCTTTATAGGGATTTTTAATGCTACCATTTCATTTGTTTTATTATTTTTAGCTTCAAATACATTACCAAAAGATCCCGATGATATATATTTTATAATCGTGTATTCATTTATATTTGTACCCAATAAAGATTTTATATCTTCCATTCTTATTACAAAACTAATATTAATAAATTATAAAATGACCACAATAAAAATATTATTATTATATGAATTACCAAAAATTTTAAATCCTAATATATAGTATAATAAACTTATGACAAGATCAATGAAGAAACATTCAATGAAGAAACATTCAATGAAGAAACGTTCAATGAAGAAACGTTCAGTTAAAAAGCAATCCGTCAAGAGACGTTCAATGAAAAAGCAATCCGTCAAAAGACGTTCATCAAAGAAGCGATCTGGTAAGAAGTCTGTCAAGAGACGTTCATCCAAGAAACGTTCTGGTAAAAAGCGATCCGTCAAGAGACGTTCTGTCAAGAGACGTTCATCAAAGAAGCGATCTGGTAAGAAGAGATCTGCCAAGAAGTCTGCCAAGAAGAGATCTGCCAAGAAGAGATCTGCCAAGAAGAGATCTGCCAAGAAGAGATCTGCCAAGAAGAGATCTGCCAAGAAGAGATCTGCCAAGAAGTCTGCCAAGAAGTCTGCCAAGAGACGTTCATCAAAGAAGCGATCTGCCAAGAAGTCTGCCAAGAAGTCTGCCAAGAAGTCTGCCAAGAAGTCTGCCAAGAGACGTTCATCAAAGAAGCGATCTGCCAAGAAGTCTGCCAAGAAGTCTGCCAAGAGACGTTCATCAAAGAAGCGATCTGGTAAGAAGAGATCTGCCAAGAAGTCTGCCAAGAAGTCTGCCAAGAGACGTTCATCAAAGAAGCGATCTGGTAAGAAGAGATCTGCTAAGAAGTCTGTCAAGAGACGTTCATCCAAGAAACGTTCTGGTAAAAAGCGATCCGTCAAGAGACGTTCTGCCAAGAGACGTTCATCAAAGAAGCGATCTGTCAAGAGACGTTCATCTAAGAAACGTTCTGGTAAAAAGCGATCTGTCAAGAGACGTTCATCAAAGAAACGATATGGTAAGAAGTCTGCTAAGAGACGTTCTCAAAAAGGAGGATTGAATGTAGGTTCTGCTCTAAGATTATTTAAAAAAGCAGCTCCTGCTGTTAAATCATTTGCAAAAAATCCTAACGTAAGAAAATATGCTAAACAAGCTGGTAAACAAGCTTTAGAATCTTATATGGAAGAATAATAAAATATTATTTAGTAATATGTTATATTATAATATGCAATATAACAATATTAAAATCAAAAAATACGTAATAAAATTAAATTATTTAACAAATAAAAAATATTTATATATAGTATAAAAATACTAATGGTTAAAAGGAGTTCTGTCAAGAGATCTGCTAAGAGATCTGCTAAGAGATCTGCTAAGAGATCTGCCAAGAAGCGTTCTGTCAAGAAGCGTTCATTCAAGAAGCGTTCTGCCAAGAGATCTGCCAAGAGATCTGCCAAGAGATCTGCCAAGCGTTCTGCCAAGAGACGTTCATCCAAGAAGCGTTCTGTCAAGAAGCGTTCTGCCAAGCGTTCTGTTAAGAGACGCTCATCCAAGAAGCGTTCTATCAAGAGACGTTCTGTCAAGAGATCTGCCAAGAGATCTGCCAAGAGATCTGCCAAGCGTTCTGTCAAGAGATCTGCCAAGCGTTCTGTTAAGAGACGTTCTGTCAAGAAGCGTTCTGCCAAGAGATCTGTCAAGCGTTCTGTCAAGAGACGTTCATCCAAGAAGCGTTCTGTTAAGAGACGTTCTGTCAAGAAGCGTTCTGCCAAGAGATCTGCCAAGAGATCTGTCAAGCGTTCTTCCAAGAAGCGTTCATCCAAGAAGCGTTCATCCAAGAAGCGTTCTTCCAAGAAGCGTTCTGTTAAGAGACGTTCATCCAAGAAGCGTTCTGTTAAGAAGCGTTCTGTCAAGAAGTCTATGAAAGGAGGGTCTTTAAAGAGTATGAAACAGAGTGTGAAAAATAAATGGAGTGCTCTTAAGAAAAAATTATCTAATAGTGGTTCTCTCACTCCTGAAGAAATTCAACGTAAAACAACTCAAAAATTTTTTAAGGAACATAATATAACTGGTAAACAATTATACGGAGGTCAAAAGGGTGGATTTCTTCCATTAGCTGCATTAGGTGCTGGTGCATATGCTTTGTCTAGAAGACGACAATAATAAATGCGTAAAATAATTAATAATTTATTAAATGTATATACAAAATGAAAATTATATATTTAATAAACTTGATTAATTTAGGGTTTGGTATATGTCAAGCGCATATGTTTATGAGTAATCCGCCATCAAGAAAAAATAAATATAGTCCATATTATTTATCTAATGGATTGGTTGATTATAATATTATGGCTCCGTTAAATGTAGCTCCATATATATTTCCTTGCAAAGGATTTACAGAAGGTCCTTCTACAGCCACTATAAATAGTAATAGTGTATCAGTGACATTAGAAGGTACTGCTATTCATGGTGGAGGGCATTGTCAATTTGGGATATCATATAATGATAAAGATTTTTTGGTATTAAAAACTGTTTTGTATACGTGTTTATTAGATTCTTTAACTTATACATTTGATTTACCTTCAGGGACTCCAAATGGACGAGTAACTGTATTTTGGACATGGATTAATAAAATAGGTAATAGAGAGTATTATATGGAATGTGCAGACGTTAATATTAATAATGAAATCAATGATTTTGGCAATGTATTAAAAGGAAAGGAACTATTAGTGGTTAATTTGCCCGGATACCCGACTGTTCCAGAATGGGGATCAAGTACAGATCCGTCTATAACAGGGGAAAAATTATTATCTGAAAGAAAAGATTTTTCTATAGTTGCATCTCCTAAAACAATTGTTACTGCAAGTGAAAGTACAACTAAAAGTACAACTAAAAGTACAACTGAAAGTACAACTGAAAGTACAACTGAAAGTACAACTAAAAGTACAACTGAGAGTACAACTGAAAGTACAACTAAAAGTACAACTACTACAACTGAAAGTACAACTACTACAACTGAAAGTACAATTAGTACAACTGGTGGGTGTAAAAATGGAGAAATGAGATGTTTAAATAGTGGGTTTGAAACGTGTGTTAATAGTATATGGGTTTATAGAGAATGTGGAGTTGGGACTTATTGTAGACAATTTTTAAGAACTTATATTATATGTGATTTTATAAAAGATTAATATTAATTTCTATAGGTAAAATATGTTCGGGGTAAGAATTATTATAGGAATCTAAAATACTTTCGATATGTTGATTTATAATAGGATTTAATATTTTGCTTGTAGGATATTCTATATGATTTAAATTTTTGTAATTTAAACTATGTTGTAAACCATTAATATAAATAGATGATAATTCGTTTATATTATATATACCACCTAATTTATTAAATTTTACAAATTCCAATATATCTTGGTCATCTTTATTAGATGAAACTAGTATTTGTTGTGGATTCCAATTTAAATCAGTAAATGCTTTAACAAAATTTTTAGGTGTAATAATGTAAGTGATATGTGATATAGGAAGTATAATTTTGTTATCAGTTTGTAAAACGAATTCCCAATTAAAATTGTATGGAGGGGATAAGGAAGATAAAATAGATATAATGTTATAAACTATATGTGAATTTGTATTAAAAATATTATTAAAAATAATACCATCGAATCCACAATCTAATAATATATTTAAAATTTTTTTACTTCCAAGTTTTTGAATATCTTGTACATTAATAGATAAAAGTGTTTTTATATATCTGTTATTTAATTTTAATTTGAACAGATTTTGAATAAATGTAACATCTTGTAATTTTATACCATCCTTTGTTATAATATCATAAGGTACTGAAATATGTGTACATTTAGACAAAAGTGGATTAGTAAAAATATTTGAAGAATTTATACAAGAAATTAAATATCGAATAGGTTGCATTTATTATTATATACATTAAATTAATTTAAAATTAACTAAACTTATGTATATTAAAATAAGTTATGTTGGTAACGACTCTATTATTTTTAAATTTATATATAACACAATCTTTTTCACATGTATTACCAGAGTTACAATTACCTGAGATAAGTTATTGTTTTTTTAATGAAAAAAATACATCTTTTACTTGTAATATTAATAGAAATACGGTATGTTATAATAGTACAATGATAAAAATGAATTTTGAGCATGATACTTGTCCATTAAATAAAGTATTGCATTGTAGTTCATTATCTTGTCCTAAAAAAAAATATACAAAAACAATTACATTACCACCTGTTACAGAAACGTGCACGGAAACAATTATTGACGAAACTACTATAACAGAAACAAAAACAGTTTTGCTTCCTTGTACATCAAATTGTCTTGATACAACTGTAACGTTACCTGGCACGACTGCATTTAATACAGTAACTATGACATTGACTAGTGGTGTAACAACTGTTACAGAGACATCTGATATTTTGGTATTTACGACTGTGACATCATGTACTACAACCCGTAATAGAGATATTACACTAACAGAATGTCCAACTGAAACTATAACAGAAACAAGAGTTACAGATATTTGCGAAGATGTTACTACATTAACTGTAACAGAATCTTGTGTAGAAACTACTACTACTGGTACGAGGAATATTACTATATTGACACCTACAGAAACACCTACAGAGCCTTGTGTAGAAACTACTACTACTACTGGTACGAGGAATATTACTATTACTGAGCCACCAGAAACACCTACAGAGCCTTGTGTAGAAACTACTACTACTGGTACGAGGAATATTACTATTACTATTACTGAGCCACCAGAAACACCTACAGAAACACCTACAGAGCCTTGTGTAGAAACTACGACTACTGGTACGAGGAATATTACTATTACTATTACTATTACTGAGTCACCAGAAACAGCTACAGAAACAGCTACAGAAACACCTACGGAAACACCTACAGAGCCTTGTGTAGAAACTACGACTACTGGTACGAGGAATATTACTATTACTGAGCCACCAGAAACACCTACGGAAACACCTACAGAGCCTTGTGTAGATACTACTACGACTATGAATACGACAACAACGAGTGTAGATACTACTACGACTATGAATACGACAACAACGAGTGTAGAAACTACTACTACTATGAATACGACAACAACGAGTGTAGATACGACAACAACATCACTTTTAACTTTAGTGTAAAATAATTATTAAAAAATTTTTTTATTATAGTATAGTATAATAAAAAAGATGCAATACGTAAAACAATTTGATACTGCTGCCAATGATTTAATCGTAAGAGTATATAAACGTCCAGCTATAGTGAGTGCTGTTGTGCATATGTTAATTATTTTATATGCTACTAAATTAGCACCTGAATTACCTAGATCAGTTTTAAATATTGTTAATAATCCATATTTTAAATTATTTATTTTTTCATTAATTTTATGGACAGCGAAGGTAAGTCCAAGTACATCTGTCTTAGTTGCACTTGCTTTTATGATTACGATGAATTATGCTAATAGTAAACCGTTATGGGAATTTTTAGATAATGTTGGAGGGTATGATCCTTCAGATTATCTTTCTGCACCTATTATGGCACCTACAAAAGATGCAGCTGTAACTCAGGCGCTTGATAGTGTAAACAAGCAAAAAAATGCACCACTAGTGGTTGATAATGTAGTTCAGATGAATCAAACTGTATATGTTACACCCAAGGTAGTTCAGACTGAACAAGGGCCAGCTATAGTAAATCCTAATGTAGTTGTTACACCTGCAATTGTATCGGATAAGACTGGTCAACAATATGTTATTCAGCCTGATATGACATTGATTCAACATTCATTTATTCCAGAAAAATCATCTTCAGCATCTGCTTCTAACTTGACTAAAATGACAGCTAATGTAGAGGATGTAAAGGAAGTAACTCAAGCTGATATTCCCGTTGATTCTACTGGTTGTTATCCACCAAGACAATTTGATGCTTCCAAGGTAAGCGGAGTATCTGTTGATGATTATCCATATAGCAAATTTTAAAATCAAAATATATATAATTTATAAAATAATATATATTTTTTTAGGAAGATATTTCTTGTATATAACGAATATCTTTTTCATAAATTTTAGAATTTTTAGGGGATGTATTTTTTGTTAATAATTTTATAGCATTTAATTTTTTTATAGTAGATGAAGATCCGTATTTTTTAATGGCCTTTTTAAGTGCTACATGTCTTTTTTTTAAAGAATCATGGACTGAATAACCATATTTTTTTAAACTTCCTTTTTTTAGAGGAGGTAAATATACTTTAGGTTTCTTTTTTTTTGACCTTAAACTTTTACTTTTAACACAGGTGGCGTTGACTTTGACATTTCCCTTTCTTGTAAAAGATTTTCTTGAAATACTTCCTTTTGGGCATATTTTCTTTGAATAAACTGGTTTATTATTCACTAAAACTTTTACAGGACTTTTTCTTGTTTTAACTTTTGTACGTTTTTTAGAATGTGATTTGGTACGTTTTTTAGAACGTGATCTTGTTCTTTTCTTAGATCGTGATCGTGTACGTTTTTTAGAATGTGATTTTGTACGTTTTTTAGAATGTGATTTTGTACGTTTTTTAGAATGTGATTTTGTAGATTTTCGGTTTAGATATTTTGAGCGATATTTTTTCTTAATAGAATTTTTTTTTGACATTGTTGTTATATATATAATAAAGAAAAAAATATATACAAAATGTGTATTTTATATAAAGTGTACATTTTATTCATCTATGATGCAATTTAGATATATGTTATTTTCTTGTTGTTGTGTGTTGTCTTGTTGTTGTGTGTTGTCTTGTTCGTCTATATTTTTATTTTTTGTTTTATTATTTTTAGATTTAAGGCAGGATGTATTTATATTTTCAATGGGGAAATCATCAAGGTTAATAGATTGTTCTTTGGTGGAGATTTTATTAAAGTGTTGTTTATAAAATATTTTACGTTGATTGGCTTGATTTTTGTAAACAGAAAAGTTATCATAAATATCGATGATCATTGGATGAATATCTGTATGATCTTTTCTAAAAATGCGTCCTACGATTTGTTCCATTTTTCCGCTTTCATTTTTAGTTGTATTTTTTAAATGTCCAATAAATTTTTTAGGTGTGATGAGTAATAATGTATTTAATTCTTTAACGGATACACCTTCACTAAATGCGCTATAAGTTGCAAGTATGATATCACATGTTTTACTTTTTTCAAGATCTGAAATTTTCATTTGTCCTACGAACATGCCTATAGTAAATGAAATAGATGGATCTAAATCAAATAAATGTTTAATGGTAGTTAAATGATTACGTCTATCGCTAAGAACAAGTATTTTTCGTCTTTCTTTAATGAGATCTTTTAATAATTCTACTATAAGTTTATTTCGTTTGGGCATTTGTACAAGATCACTTAACATGGATGTATATTGGATTTGTTTTTGTCCATTTGTTTTATTAACAGTTGCAATTTCTTTATATTCATTTGAATCTATTTTAATAATATTCAAGATAGGTAATAATCCTGCACGTTCCGTTTTAGATTTAAATACTACATCTCCTAAATACCATTTAAAAATATATTCACAGCCATCGCTTCTATTTGGTGTGGCAGTTAATCCGATGGTATATTGGGAACATAATTTACTAAGAGCTTGAGAAAAAACTTTACTACAAATATTATGAGCTTCATCAACAACGCATATTTTAATATCTTGGAAAAGTGAATCTGGATAATCTATTCGAGCAAGACTTTGTAACATTGCAATAATAATATCTGCATCTTCTACATTAATATTTTTTTGTCCTTGGATAATACCGACTGTTGCTTGTGGTAAAAAATTTTTAATTTCTGATTCCCATTGTTTCATAAGTGGAATTTTATTGACTATAATAATTGTTTTACCTTTTAATTTACTAAGAATATGTAAACATGAAATGCTTTTACCTAAACCTGTACCAAGACTTAAAATTCCTCCTCCAGTATTAATACATTCATTCATAACAACTTGGCATGCATCAATTTGAATGGGATAAAGTTCTCCATTAAACTTTATATTTTTAGTCCATGATTTACCTAGGTAATTAGGCAATAAAGAATCAGGTTGGCCATATTTTTTTAAACCATACATTTTTGGAATGTATAATTTATTTTTAGTTTCTATATATAATGGGAAATTTGGGTTAATTTTATTAAAATTATTAAATTTATCATCTTGTAAAGGACGACCTTTAAGTTCTAATTTTAAAGATGATAATTCTTCTTGTGAAAGATTTTCTTTTTTTAGTACATATCCTCGTTTAGAAAGATAAGAACCGTTTGTACATGACAACATTAAATAGTGTTGTAATGTAAAAATGTTTTCAATTTTTAATTTTAATGATTTAATGATTAATATTGTTAACACCTCTTCTAGAACTGAAATTGAATGCATCTGTAATATCCTTAACTTCTGTGATTTCCAATGTAAAACTATAATCTAAATCATTAAAATCGTAGGGTAATCCATTATAATTTAATATATTAAAATCTAATTCATTTAATTTATCTAGAGGAACTGTATCAAAATTTTTAGGATTGCTTAAATATGCAAAAACCATGTTTCCAGGAGATTGATCTAAAGTAATTCTTGCAAAAATATCTTTAACATTTCCTGTATTCATCATTGTTGCAAGTTGAGGACAGCATAAAAATACATAATTTTCACCTTGTAAATTAATAGATCTATTTAAAACATTATTTTTAGTATTTGTTTGATTACCATTAAAACCATGAATTATACTGCTTATATATATATTTTCGCCTCCGCCTGTATCAGAAGATTGTGCAAATGCATATGAATTATAAAATGATATAGTATTTTCATCAATAATTTCTCTTACAGAGAATAATTTGTTGTTTATATTTTCTGATGAAATACCTCCAATATCTTTAGAATTATAAAGATAAAAATTTTGATTTAATCCTATAATTCCACTTGTTCCATTTTTTGTAATAATTGTATTAGATGAAATAGTAAATAGATCGTCATCTAAGATTCCAATGATAGAATGAGGACCTGTTTTTGATGGTAAACAATCAGTATTAGATAAATAAACATTGTCTCCTGCATTAAAATTATGTGGTAATTGTGTTTGTACAACTAGTAATTTTGCACCTGGAAGAGTAACTGGTGATCCAGATGTATTTTGTATACTAATAATATTATTAAACCCATGTTCTGGAAAAGAAAGTGTCATATACCCTGTTCTTAAAATAGGTGTTTCTATATTTAAATTATATGCTGTAAGTGGTGTAGCTATTGTAAATAATGTTTTGTCTACTGGTATAGATTCTATAGTAGTGGATGTTATAGAAGGTATTGAAACTAAATGTTCAAATAAAATACTATCTCCTGGTTTAAGATTATGTATATCATTACAGCTAAAAGTCGTATTTGTTAAACCAGTTGTAATACCTGTAATTTCAAAGGCTGATGTAGTTAATGGAAGTTTATGAGGTATTGTACATTCGTTTTTTAGATTAGAAAAAGTTGATAAAAGATTACCTGGTACAACAAATTTGGTAGGAGATACAATACCATATAATGTATTTAGGCCATCAAAGCTAGGAATAGTATTTGTATTATAAAATGTAATTTGTGTAGATAAAATTTCTGAAAAGTTTAAAAAATGTGGTGTTTTAGTAGTTACTAAAACAGTATTGACATTAAAATTAATTATTTCTACTATATTATATGTATTCGTTCCAAATGTTAATTGTCCAGATAATAAAATTTCAATAGTAAGTGGTGTATTTACTGATATTAATATTGTAGTATTATTAATAATTCTTGAAATTGTTCTAATACCATCGATATCAGGTGTTGTGCCACTTCCACTTATAGTACAAGTTTGACCAATAAAATTAAAATTTTGTTGAAAATTATGAGGTGTTTCTAATGTAATTTGAACCTGATAAAAATCTTCTATGTTTTCAATGTGAATATTTACAGGTTCTGAACTATTTTCTAAAGGATATCCAATATTTTGGGCAATCGTGTTTGATTTTTCACCAAATAATAATTGAAACGGTGCTAATTTTCCTATTTTAACAGTATTACCTCCACCACCATTTAATGAAGTAAGAGTTTCTGATGCACTAACATTAATTTCAATTTCAATTAAATAGGATGATGGATTGGTACTTACTATAACGTGAGAAGCATTAATAACATTTGTAGGAATACCAGCAAATGTTTTTGCACTTAATATATAAATAGTATCACCTTGATTAAATTGAGACACGAGTGTGTTATCAGCTGGAAGTGTAATATAAATATGTCCAGTACCTTTAGTTGTACTAAATGGATTATTTAATAATTCGGTCAAAGTAAGTGAAGTAAATGTAACAACATCTGTTGAAATATCTAATGATATATCAAAATAATGATAATTACCATCTTTATTTTCTCTTTTAACTAATGACATTTTATTTTCAATTTCAGAAGATAATGTATTTGCAATATAACTACCGGTTCTTAATGTAACATCGTATATAGGGTAATCTTTTGTTATATTATCAATAATGTTATCTTCAATATCTTGTTGATTTCTCCAATAAATTTTATTATTACTTGTATTAATTACAGCACTTGTATTAGGGAATTCTATACTTGCTAATCTTATAGATTTGACATTATAAAATGTTTTGCCTAGAAAAATTTTAAATTCATGAGCATGAGGAAATAATATTTTATTACGATCTCTAGAATCAACATTGACATATGTTTTAATTTCTTTTGTATATCTTTTAATACTTGCGCCACTATCATATTCATTTAAAGAAAAATTACTTGGTGTAATATTAAGTTTATTTGTATTAACTAAATTATTTTCATCAGTATCATCTGAAAGATCTAAACTACGGAATGAAATTTGTTCAAGACTTTTTTTAATACGTTGTTTATCAATAGAATCTCTTTCGTTTTGATAATATTTTTTAAATTCTTCATTTAAAGATGGGTTTATTTCATTTGATATATTTGGTTCTTGAATAAATTCATTGGTAAATAAAACATCATTTTCATCAAGATCAAAGGACATTATTAAAATAGTAATATTTTTATCTTTTTTATTAAACTCAAAATGACATTTCTATTATTTATTTTTAAGAATATCAATAAGTAATAAGATAAAAATACCAAAAACAATATATGTAACAAGTTCCATAATTTCTTCATTTTGTATTCTATTATTATCTATATTCCATTGTTTCATAATAATGGATCTACATCTATGACAACTTAATACGTGTTTCATATAAAAATCACAAGTAGGTTGTTCATCTTCAAATTTTTCTATAGTATTATTACTAAATGATTCTTGAGTAGTCTCTACATAAGGCTCTTTAGACATAATTGGCATGTTGTTTTGCTGAAATGGAGCACCAATAAGACTTTGAGTAAACTTACTAAGTTTATTTAGTGAAGGTATGTTAGATGCGGGTGTAACGGTTGAGTTTGTTTGATTTGTCGTATTAATATTTATTTCATTGTATACCTTATTTTGATAATCTACAGAAGAGTCAAAATTTGGAAAAACATTTTTTAAATAAGAATAACTCATCGCTTAATATAATATAATAAATAAATTTTTATTATATTATTTAATTTCTATATATATATTAACTATAATGTCTAAACATATAAATACATTTCTATCTTATATTATAAAAGGAATTGTGATAGGATTTTTGTATTTTGAAATAACAAAAGAAAATGATACAAATATAAAAAATATGGCTTTATTTACATTTTTTTATATAGTAATGATATACTGTGCCATTATTACAGGTATAGAACCGAATGTTATAACTGGTGCTTTTTTAACAAAAACTATATTTACACTTATTGATACTCGTGTTAAAAAAAATAATGATAGTAATAGTAATAGTAATAGTGATAATCCATCAATCGATATTAAGGATGATTAAAAATATATTATAAGTGAAATTATAGAAGATAATTTATTTGATTAATATTTCTATATTTATTAAAGATTTAAATTATTCATTTTTCTTGGTCTTCCCCTACCTCTTTTACTAGTATTTAAAGAAATATTTTTAAATAAATCTTCGGATGATATATTTTCTAGTAAAGGGTTATTATGAACTCCCTTTTCTTTTTTTCTATCATTCATAGTTTGTAAAATTTTATTTAATTCAATATCATCCTGTGGATTTAGATTTACAGATGGAGGAGCATTTATTTTAGATGGCGTAAAATCTTCTGATGTTTCACTAGTCTGTCTTGTATTATTTTCATATTGTTGTTGATACTGTTGCTGTTGTTGATACTGCTGTTGTTGTTGTTGTTGTTGTTCACTGATATTATTATTTGTATTATTTGTATTATTTGTATTATTTGTATTATTTTGTCCAGCAAATCCGCTTAAAATATTTTTAAATAAGCTTGAGGTATCCATTTTTGTAATACGTTTTGAAATACTAAACATAACACCTGAACTAATAATCATAAAGATTAATTTAACTTCAGGTGACATTTGTCCTCTTCCCTTGTATTTTTCATATAATTCAGCCATAACTTCATCATATTCTTGATTTTCCATAGAGTATCCCATAGATTCGCTCCATCCTTCTAAATCTACACCTGCAGGATCAAATTTAGTATTCATCATTTCGATACCTTGAACACCTAATAATAACATTCGTTTGAAAAATCCTACAGAACGTTCAGTTTGTATTTCATTTTTAATACGTTCATATTCGTTTCTAATTTCATCTAAACTACTTTCCATACTTAATTTAAGTGAACTCCATTTCCCTTTAATATTTAATTTATTGAATTTATATAATAATTCACTTTTCTCTTTTCTAATTTCATCACTTTTATTTTCTTTCATAATCTTTTTTTCTTTTTGTTTTCTTGCAGCAGTTGATGTTGTACTTGATGTAGAACTAGTACTAGAACTGGAAGAAGATGCATCATTTTTTGGTATTTTTATTTTATCAGATAAATGACTACTTTTATTACCATCTTCACTTGCTTTTTTTAAAATAATATTAGAAATAGAATCTTGTGAATGTTTTTTCGTTAGTTTTTTTTTATTTGCCATTAATTCAAGTTGTGATAACGAAATATCTTCAGATTCAACTATTGTATTTACCTTGCTTTGAATATCTTTATATGACTTGTTTGACTTATTAGATCGATTTGATTTTATTGAACTTTTAGAATCTAGATCTAACGTTAAATTATTATCTCCAAGATCCATATTTTACACTTTTACAATAATAAAAATGTTAATTTTAAACAAATAAAAAATGTGTTTAATATTAAATTTTTTATATTAAATTATTTTTATTCATTGTTTTTTTATTTATTGTTTTTTTTATTCATTATTTTTTATTCGTTATCTGTTACTCCGCATAATAAAAATCGCATGATTCCTAAATCAGCAACAAAATATTCTAAAATTAAAGGTTTGTCATTTGTTAATAAAATATTCATATTTTCACACAAGTGAGAAGCTTTAATAAAATTAATTAAATGATTTAATTTGAATCTTCCTTGTACAATTTTATCATTAGTTTTTTCAAATTTAATTGAACGAATATCTTCACCATTTTGTTGTAAAAGTGTTTTTTGATCTTTGTTTAAATTTTCATCAATTTCACTAATAGCAGTTTTAAATTCAGCTAAGCCATCAGTACAATGAAAAATTAATTGTTTTCCAACACTTTTAATTTCCACTATTTTTCCTTCTAATAACTGGATATCTTTTATAATTTGCTGAAATTGAACAGACGGAATATTAATAACATAATCAAAACTCATTTCTGAAATATTAATTACTTTGTCATCTAATGCCAACATAGGGATTTTATAATCTTTTACTTTACCCATAAATGGATCCGCTAATTCAACACCCAATTTATCTTCGTCATTTTTATCCATATAAAATGTAATTGTTTCTCTACGATTTGCTGATTTAATGGTTTTAAACAAGGTATTTGTGTCAATACCTACAACAACGGGTCTTTCACAATAATAAGATTCAAATTTTTTAGCATCCAATTTAATATATGTTAATGAAATTTTAGATGTATCTAATGTTGAAATCTTTAAACCATCTTTATTAATAACGATATTTGTTTCCTTAATATAAGGTTTAATAGTTTCAAAAAGGCTTTTAAGAATAATACTTTTTAATGTTTTTAACTCAAAAACACGTTCAGACATATATTATAACTATAATTATTTGTTTTTAAATAGATTAAATTATATATTATTTTCTTTTCCTATAATTAAGAGAATGTCTTATACATCATATAATTTTAAAGACAATTTAACAATAGATAATAACAAATATTTAAAATGGTTGAATTCATCAGGCTTAACACGAGCAAGTATATTAGGTTTAGATAATAATAATAATTTAAATATTAATTCTGCATCAGCAGATATTTATATTAATAGCAACATTACACGATCGAGTATTACATTTTTTAATGTTAATAGTACTATAGGTAATGATGTTATTGTTAATTCTAAATTAGGTATAGGATTTCAAACAACTGATTTATCAGCAAATTTAACATTAGTTAATAATGGATATATTGGTGTTAAAGTAACAACTGGTACAGCTAATGGTTATTTAGGATTGTCTGGGTCGCATTCTTTATTAAATAGTGATAGTAGTAGAATATTATTATATGGAAATAATATTACGAATGGTAATTCTGGAAGTTTACAATTATATGGTGGTAATAATACAGGAGGAAGTATCAATTTTTATACTGGGTCAGATTCTATAAAGATGAGTATATTAACAAGTGGAAATATAACATTTTCGCCAAATGGTTCTACAAATAGAATAACAATAACAGATTCAAAAACAACTGTGACAAACAATTTAATATTAACAAATGGTGATCAGAGTACAAGTTCTACAACAGGTGCCCTTCAAATCAATGGAGGTATAGGTATTGAAGGTAATTGTTTTGTAAAAGGAACATTAAATATTAGTAGTGTTACAGGTAATATTAATTTTGATACAAGTCAACCATCAACTAGTTCTACAACCGGTGCTATTTATATTAGTGGTGGATTAGGTATTTCTTGTACAGTAGATGCAGCAAGTGTTACGTCTGGTGGAGGTATAACAGTAGCTGGTGGATTAGCAGTTGGGAAAACATCATATTTGGGTGGTCAAGTAAAAATTTTAGATAGCACCGTATCTACAACATCAGAAACAGGTAGTTTAGTATTATATGGTGGTATGGGTATAAATGGTGCTATTTTATCAAGAAGTAATGCTACATCTCAATTTAGAATGTCTCCTACTATAAACGGAAATGAAACTTCTATAGCATTTTATTCATTAAATAATTTTAGTTCAAGTACCAATACAAATAGTTCTTGGTCAATTGGTCATAATGCGGGTAATATAGGTGTTGGTAAATTTGGAATATCCAATTCTCAATTTGGAAATATTATAACGGCAAATTATGATGGAACCGTTGGTATAAATACAACATTGCCTACTGCAACACTAGATGTAAATGGTACAGCCAAAATTACAACAAGTGTAACTTCTGGTGGGTTGTTTGCGACAAATAGTACAGTGACAAACATTGTTGGAACTAATATTAGCTCAGGTAATATATATTTTTCAGGTAATTTATATCAGAATGGTATCTTGTTTAATAGTGGGAGTGGGAGTGGGGATGGAAGTGTTGGTATATTTTCTATTGGTATTACAACAGGGACGCTTTTAGCGACAACGAGTATTAGTACAGGTGGTTTATTTGCGACTAATAGTACAATAACAAATGTAGTTGGTACGAATATTAGTACAACAAATATAGTTGGTACAAACATTAGTAGTGCGACTTTAAATTTGTCAACTGGCTTAACAACAGGGACGCTTTTAGCGACAACAAATATTAGTTCAGGTGGTTTATTTGCAACTAATAGTACAATAACAAATGCTGTAAGAACAAACATCAGTAGTGCGACTTTAAATTTGTCAACTGGCTTAACAACAGGGACGCTTTTAGCGACAACAAATATTAGTTCAGGTGGTTTATTTGCAACTAATAGTACAATAACAAATGCTGTAAGAACAAACATCAGTAGTGCGACTTTGAATTTGTCAACTGGTATTACAACAGGGACGCTTTTAGCGACAACGAGTATTAGTACAGGTGGTTTATTTGCGACTAATAGTACAATAACAAATGTAGTTGGTACGAATATTAGTACAACAAATGTAGTTGGTACAAACATCAGTAGTGTGACTTTAAATTTGTCAACTGGCTTAACAACAGG
>Ga0214921_10000154_pt1 | contig 130990 bp, 120 predicted proteins | sample LL1505_MetaG_FD_177992 | JGI IMG/M metagenome (GOLD analysis project Ga0214921, IMG submission 177992) | Freshwater microbial communities from Lake Lanier, Atlanta, Georgia, United States - LL-1505 | ecosystem: Environmental > Aquatic > Freshwater > Lake | place: USA: Georgia | collected... | reverse complement strand
GCTGAATGCTTCCTTTTCTTATCGTTCCAGAACGAATATGAAGGTGACCAGTGGCAATGTTCAGTTTACGGTACCAGAATCATTAAACCAAAGTTTTCCTGATGGCAACCTCACCTCTGGAATTCCACTGCCCAGCGTAGCGACCTTCGGAATTTCTTTCAAGCCGGCAAAAAGATGGGACATCGTACTTGATGTAAATCGCGTGGGATGGAAAGCCTATGACACCTTGAGTTTCGATTACGCCCTCAATTCTCCGTCTTTATTGGATACGAAATCAGTTAGGAACTATAAGAACATTTTTGCATTCCGATTTGGAGCACAATGCAATGTGTTGTCGTTACATGAAGAAAAGAAAATGATGCTTCGTGCGGGCTTAGGCTATGGATTTTCACCTGTTCAAGCCGGATATGTAACCCCAGAAACACCCGATGGTAACAGGGTGTATTTTACGTCTGGAATGACGGTTTATGTAAGTTCACATTTTAATTTGGACCTTTCTTTTTACTTCACCAAAGTCACCCGAAGCGACAGAAATTTAGAAACATTGTTAAGCGGTACATTTACCACCATTGCGCTTGCTCCGGGATTTGGATTAAATTATAGTTGGTAGCATGAAGTTGTTTTATTGTCATATTATTGCGTTGTTACTTATAGCACTGATGGCTTGTAAGCCTAAAGAGCCTATGCTTTCGGTACATTCTGGAACGGCGGATTTTTCAAAATTTGTTGCCATCGGAGATGGTCATACTGCAGGATATATGGACGATGCCCTGAGTATTCATGGTCAACAAAACGCCTTAGGAACATTGTTGCAAATGCAACTTCAATTGGCAGGAGCGAACCCAACCATTCTGCCTTGGTTGGATCCATCGAATGTTGGCATAAATACACAACAACAAGCGAGATTGATATTAGGATATAAAACCGATTGCATGGGCATCCAAGGCCTTTCTCCCATACGTTTTTCAGCTCAAGGGGAGGTTGTATCCTTCACCCAATCCGCATACATTCCAAACCAGAAATATTCAAATTACGGTATCCCAGGACTAAAAATGATTGATATGGTTTCCAACTTAATCGGAAACCCAAATGACCAAAAATATAACCCTTACTTTGGGCGGATGTCTATGGATCAATTTGTTTTGCCAATGACAGGAACCTGGTCCTCGGTGCAAGAAAATGTTTTATTCGGAGGTTATCCAACGTTTTCTTCCATTTACCTTGGTCTTGAAGACCTCTTGCCCTATGCTAAAAGCGGAGCGACCCAAAACCCCATGACCCCCGTTTCAGGTCTTCCAAATGTGGGGTTCGATGAAAGTATCAACCAATTGTTGTCTCAATTGTCAAGCAATAATGCAAAAGGAGTGATTGCCACACTGCCGGATGTTACGAAATTCCCATATTTTACAACCATTCCTTACAACGGATTAAAATTAGATGCCGCAAGTGTTGTTACCCTAAACCAAATTTATGGTCCTTTGGGATTTGCCTTTCATGTAGGAGAGAATCCTTTTATGATAGAAGATCCTAGTGCAGGGATGTTTGGGGTTCGACCTATGTTGCCAGGCGAACTTATTCTCCTTTCGGTACCATTAGATTCCATTAAATGTCATCAGATGGGTTCTGTTTTCCCACTTAGAGATGAATTTGTTCTAACATTGGATGAGATTCAACAGGTGCAATCACGCACAACGGCCTTCAATCAAATCATTCGTGCCAAAGCCAATGAAGTGGGATTTGCCGTTGTAGAAACGTCCCCATTTTATGAAAAAACAAACGCAGGATTTGTCTACAATGGAGCGTCTCTTTCTGCTAAATTTGTTTCCGGAGGCGTCTTTTCGCTGGATGGAATCCATTTAAATCCCCGTGGAAACGCTTTGTTAACAAATGAATTTCTTAAAGCAATAAACGTAAAATTCAAGTCCAATTTACCCATGTTAAACGCGCTGAATTACAACAGCGTTTTATTCCCTTAAAATTATCTTATGAAAATCAAATCAATTTACTGTTTCCTTAGTGCGCTATTAACCATTCCTTTTTTCGGATATTCCCAGCCTTGTACCAATGGACGTTATGCAACGGATGTTTTTGCAAACGTATCTTTAACAAGCAACATAACCTATGGCGCAAACGCATCATTTTCAGGAGCGAACACATCATTGAAACTCGATTTCTATTCACCCACAGGTGATACAGAACCCAATAGACCCCTAATCATTTGGGTACACGGAGGTAGTTTTTTAGGAGGATCTAAAACCGATGTCGATGTGCAATCACTATCACAGCGATTTGCCAAAAAAGGATTTGTTTGCGCTTCCATAGATTATAGGGTAGGATTTTTTCCAATTGATTCTGCCAATGCCGTAAAAGCAGTGGTTCGAGCTGTTCAGGACCTGAAAGCGGCGATTCGCTTTTTTTACAAAGACAAACAAACTACAGACACCTACAAAATCGATACGACCAGAATCTTTATCGGGGGAAGTTCTGCAGGAGCAATCACTGCCCTTCACGCAGCCTATTTGAATGATACCTGTGAAATCTCAGATTATTTATCTGCTGCTGTAATCTTACAATTGGGAAACATTGAGGGCAACAGTGGAAACCCTGGTTTTTCTACGGATGTAAAAGCCGTTATCAACCTATGCGGTGCGCTAGCAAGGTACAGTTGGCTAGAAACGAGCAACATCCCGATGTGTTCCATGCACGGAACTTCCGACGGCACTGTAAAATATAACCGAGGTATCGTAAACCCAGGGACACCTTTAATGTACCTTGATGGCAGTCGATTATTACACGAACGAGCATGTGCTGTGAATGTACAAAGTAACTTTTATACATTTTCTGGGGCAGGCCATTGTCCATATTTAGGCACAAATGCAACCGCCTTGGCTTATATGGATACAACGGAACATTTTGTACGCGATTTTCTTGTACAACAATTAGGCTGTAATGAATCCCCATTGCAGCTTCCCAACGCGCCTTTGCAAGCAGCAATTTTATATCCCGCTTATTATTGCAATGGCACGATGGTTAATGAAACCTGTTTAGCCAATTTGAATTCAATGGACAAGGATGACCTTAGCGTAAAGGTGTTTCCTAATCCTATGGGCAACGAGCTTTCAATTTTCAATGAAGAATTTGACATTTCCACCGTAACAATTAATGACTTGATGGGCAGAATCGCAATTGAACAATCTTTCGATGCCAAAGCCATAAAAATTGATTGCTCAAGATTAACAAAAGGGACCTACTATGTGACTTATACCCTTGAAAATGGGCTCAGTGGAAGCTTAAAAGTAATTCATTATTAATAAAACATTGTTTTTTCTTTTGTAAATTCGGCTTATGAAAAATTTGAATTTATTTGTCATAGTGCTTCTCTCCTTCGGGTTAAAGGCACAGACATGGAGCAGTGACGTGGCTCAAATCTTTTACAATAAGTGTACATCTTGTCATCACACCGGAGGCATCGCTCCTTTTTCTTTGACAAGTTACCAAGAAGCGAGTCCCATGGCGGCTCAAATTTATGCCTCTATCTCGCCCGGTGCAGCACATCAAATGCCACCATGGCCACCAGACAATAATTACCAACAATATTTACACGACCGCGCCCTTACAACCGCAGAAAAAAACACATTGTTTAATTGGTTAAATACAGGGTTTCCAGAGGGAAATGCTGCTCAAACGCCCCCTCCACCAGTGTATAACAATGGCGTCATCTTGGGCAACGGTGATTTAACTGTAAAAATGCCAAATTACATTTCCAATGCTACAAGCATGTACGATGATTATGTTTGTTTTTCCGTTCCATCGAACATAACACAAAACAGAACGATAAAGGCAATTGAAGTAATTCCAGGTAACATGGAAATTGTGCATCATGCTTTGATTTTTATTGACCATTCAGGTACAGAAACAACGGACACAAGTGGTTTTTGCGCCAGCCCGAGCGGAGCAAACACGAAATTGGTAACTGCGTATGTACCCGGTTCTTCGCCGATGATTTTCCCTTCCGTTTCCCCGTTGAAATTGGGCGTGGACATTGGACCTGGATCCAACATTTATTTTGCCATGCACTATCCCAATGGAAGCTATGGAATGTTAGACAGCACTAAAGTAATATTTCATTTTTATCCATTAGGCACCACTGGCGTTCGACAAGTTTCTGCTGATCCAATCATTGGGAACTACGTATTTAATTTACCTCCCAATCAAGTTTCAACGGTAACCGCTGTTTACCCTTCAAATGGAACCGTTCCTGTAGATGTATCGGCCCTGTCCGTTGCCCCCCACATGCACTTGCTTGGCAAAAGCATTAAGTCCTATGCTTATAGCCCTTCAGGGGATACCCTTAAACACATCAATGTCCCTCATTGGGATTTTCATTGGCAAGGATTTTACACATTTAATCACTTGCAAAAAATCCCGGCAGGATATAAAATCAAAGGTGAAGGTGTATATGACAACACAGCTAATAACCCATGGAATCCGAATTCCCCACCCTTGAATGTCCATTATGGTGAAAACACTACCGATGAAATGTTCATTGTATATTATCACTATTTATTGTATCAACCAGGGGATGAAACCTACGACCTAAGTCAGTTGGTTAGTGCAAGTTTACAAGACTATCCTGGTTTTTCAGGTTTGGAAGCGAAGGTTTATCCGAATCCATTTAACAACGAAGGCGTTCAAATTGAATTCTCTTCTGCCTTAGCTATGGGCGCAGCAAAGGTTATCGTCTATGATGCGCTGGGTAAGGAAGTCCAAGATTTGAGCACGCAAATTAATGGCGTTAGCCATGTTTTAAATTGGGATGGAAAAACATCAAAAGGGATTGATTGCCCGAGTGGATTGTACTTTATTTCGTTAAATAAAGACGGAAAATTTGTAAGCTTCAAAGTGCTTCGTCAATAATTTTTTGTGCTTTGTATTTCAATTAACTAACTTTGACCCCCATAGGGTCTCGTGGCCGAGCGGTTAGGCACCGGTCTGCAAAACCGTCTACTCCGGTTCGAATCCGGACGAGACCTCTTCATTACTGAGCCTCCTGATTTTTCAGGGGGCTTTTTTGTGACCAGCTATTTTGCCAGCCTGTAAACATTAATTATTTATTAAAAAACAACTTTTATCAATGTTTAATGGCAAGACAAACAGGGGTTTATGTCGATTTGAGTTTAATTAATTTGATTTCGTTTTTTATTTAAATTGGGCTGTCAAAAAACTTTTTTATATTTGGCCTTCAATCTTATAACTTTAAACTGTTTTATTATGAGCAAACCAAAAAAGAACGGAACGAAAAAGAAAACTTCCGGTGGATTTCCTGCAATCGTAGCCTTTTTAGCAATGGCAATCGCACTTGTGGCAGGTATAATGATTTATAAGTATGTATTTGGTGATCCATCTAACTTTGTGGATAACGACAATACTGGAGAACCGTTAGAAGGAAACCTATTGGGGGTTGTATACAAAGGAGGGTTTATCGTACCTGGACTTGTTGCGATCAACATCATTATTGTAATTTTCTCTTTGGAAAGACTTGTTACCCTTTTGATGGCAAATGGTAAAGGTAGAACAGATCGCTTCATTTCCCAGATTAAAGGATTTATGGATCAAAAAGACTTTGCAGGCGCAATCAAAGCGTGTGACAAACAAAAAGGTTCTTTAGCGAATGTTGTACGCGCAGGCATGGAAAAATATAGCCATATTGCAGAAGACACTAACATGGATAAAGAGCAAAAGCTTGAAACACTTAAAAAAGAACTTGAAGAGGCCACTTCATTAGAATTGCCAATGTTGTCTAAAAACCTTTCGGTTTTATCAACATGTGCATCTATTGCAACGTTGATAGGTTTGATTGGAACCGTATTGGGGATGATTCGTTCATTTGCTGCAATGTCACATGGTTCACCAGATACTTCTGCACTTGCAACAGGAATCTCTGAGGCGTTGATTAATACGGCTTTTGGTATTACCGCTTCTACGATTGCAATCATTATGTACAACGTGTTCTCTACCCAAATTGATGCAATGACATATAGCATTGATGAGGCTAGTTTTACCATTGTACAAGACTTTTCTTCTAAGAACTAATTAATTAGCTTACACGAGCAATGCCTAAAATTAAAATACCTAAACATTCGCCGTCAATCGACATGACTCCGATGGTGGATTTGGCGTTCTTGTTGGTTACTTTCTTCATGTTGGCTGCTTCTTTTCGTCCAAGTGAGCCTGTTACCGTAGAATCACCTTCCAGTGTTAGTGATAAAGTTATACCAGAAAACAACATTATGGTGACTTTAGATGCAGATGGAAAAGTATTCTTCAACCTAACGGATCCTGAAGCCCGAAAAGAGACTTTGATGAATATGGCAGGTTTGTACAAAATCAGTATGAATGACGAGCAGATTGAGAAATTCAGTTTGATGTCAACTTTCGGTTGTGCAATTAAAGAATTGCCAAGCTATATTGATTTGTCAGGTGATGAAAGAAAGACTTTTGAAACCAAAGGGATACCTCTTGATTCTTTGGATAACCAACTAAAAAATTGGATTTCCTACGGGAATGTAGCCGCTCTCAATTCTGGTAAAACAGCATTTGAGGAGGCTCGATTAAAAGGACTATCGCCCCTCGCAGAAGATTTCAGACCAAAGTTTATCATAAGAGTAGACAGTAAAACAGTGTATAAAAAAGCTGAAAAGGTAATTGATGTTTTCCGCGAGCTGAATCTGAACAATTTAAATTTTGTGACCTCTTCGGAGTTTAATCCGAATAATCCATAATCTCATGGCAGAAATTGCAGAAAGTGGTGGCGGTGGCCACGACAAAGGAAAGAAAAGAGCAAAAAAAGCCTCAACCAGAGTGGATATGACGCCAATGGTTGACTTGGCCTTCCTTTTGTTAACGTTCTTTGTCCTTACATCTACCTTTAGCAAACCAAAGGTAATGAGCTTGGCATATCCGGCAAAAATAGATAAGCCTGATCCAGGGAAAGCGCCAAAGCTTAACAATGGTATCACCTTCTTGTTATCTAAAGACTCTATTTATTACTACACCGGCGAGTTTTATCCAAAAGACAAACCAGGTCCAAATGGCCCAACACAATTGATTAGCACTAATTTTAGCAACAATGGTGTTAGAAAAGTGTTAGCTGATTTGAATTCTTACGTTTTAAAACGAAAGGAAGGATTGGTTAGAAAAGTGAAAGCCAAACAAATGGCTGATACTACCTACATCGCTCAATTGGAAAAATTAAAGGGAGATTTAGAAGCGTTAAAAGTCTTGGTGAAAACAGACGATTTAGCAACTTGTAAGAACTTTATTGACTTGATTGACGAGGTTAAAATCGCTGAAATTGGTGTCATTGCCCCTGTACCAATGCTTTCTAGTGAACTTAAATTGTTGAATGAAAAGATAAAAAAGTAAGGTCATGGAATTAAATGTCATTTACATCATCGTCGGGCTTGTAGCAACCTATTCTTTGTTTAGTTATTTCTCTGCCAAAGGGTGGTTAGTTACCTCGAACATTCGTAACGAACTGGTTTTTGAAAACAGAAACCAAGCATATGGGGCGTATGCCCTTAGAAAAAGTTATAACAAACGTTTGGCTTTTATTATGTTAGGTCTTGTCTTGTTTTTTGCCTTGGTTTCTTTGGTGCTGTTCATCATTAGGAATTTACCTAAGGAAGAAATAGCTGCACCCAAAGGCAACGATAAAACGTGGACAGTTGCGCCTCCCCCACCAGATAAGGACGTGCCGCCACCACCCGTTGAGCCACCACCGCCACCCTTGGAAAAAATGACTGCCTTCGTTGCGCCGGTTGTAGAGGATGATCCAGTAACGGATCCTGTGCCTACTCAAGATAAACTTGACGATACGAAAGCAGGAGATAAAACACAGGACGGAAGTGACGAGAATTTTGACCCACCACAACCTACGGACGATAAGCCAAAAGAAATTGATACAAAACCGGAGCCAATTGAAACATTCGTAGAAGAAGAAGCGGATTTTCCGGGAGGATATGCTGAAATGGCGAAATTTATTAATGAGAAAATTGACTACCCGCAAGAAGCCATTGACTTGGCGATTAAAGGCCGTGTCACAGTAAGGTTTGTCGTTGAAAAAGACGGAAGAATCTCAAATGTATCTGTTGCCACTCCATTGCAAGGCTGTAAAGCATGCGACAAGGCAGCGGTGAAAGTGGTAGAAAAAATGCCATCATGGACACCAGGAAAAAATGCTGGACGGGAAGTAAGAACATGGGTTACCTTACCGGTTAAGTTTGAAGTGAATTAAACGCATTATAATTATTAGAATCCCCATTGTTTTCAATGGGGATTTTTTATGCCATGGACTTAAAATATATAAACTTATCATTTGCCTTGAGTGTAGCTGTTTCTGCGGTTGCCTTTGCCTTGTTTCTCTGGACAACGGATGCGGTAGAAACCCTCTATGGTTGGAAAAGAAATTTTCTTATTGTGATGTTGTTCGTCTACTCTGGTTATCGAATTTTTCGTGTTGTGAAGGATTTTAAAAAAATTAAGAAAAATGAAAAATAGTTGGAAAGCTTTCTTTGTAGGGGTTGTTTTACTTATGCTCGCAGCTTGTGAAGCACATGAAAATCCTTTGGCCTATCAAAAGGACACGCATGGCAGAGGAAAAATTGATGTCTTCATAGAAGAATCTTATAAACCGTTATTTGAAACGAGTATTTATACTTTTGAAAGTCTTTTCCCGAAAGCAAATGTGAATGCGAAGTATTTAACCGAAAAGGAAATTATAGATGCGTTTATGGATAACCAGGTAAAAACCATTTGTATTTCAAGAGATTTTACCGAAAAGGAAAAGAGTTACCTCAAATCAAAACAAGTTGAAGTAGTCAGTGACAAGTTTGCTTACGATGCCGTTGCTTTGATCATCCATCCATCCAACAAAGACACTTCCATTACCGTGGATGACCTCAAAAAATGGATTTCAACAGACGGTGCGGTTTGGCCCAAAACCAAGAAGTCTGTAAAAATCGTATTTGATCAAGTGAATTCTGCCAATTTTAATTACCTAACCAACCTTGCGAACAAAGCAAGTCTTTCAAAAAATGTTTATGCACTGAATTCCAATGAAGAAGTTATTCGATTTGTAAAAAACAACAAGGATGCGATGGGAATCATCGGGGTAAATTGGATTTCAGATCAAGAAGACTTTGAAGTAATGAATTTCTTAGACAGCATAAAGCCTATGTATGTGGGAAAACATGCGGGTGATGAAGTTTTTCAACCCTATGCGGGAACAATCTATACCCAGGAATATCCGCTCTACAGAGAAATGTGGATGATCAATAAAGGAAACCGTTCCGGATTGAATACAGGTTTCGTGTTGTTTATGATTGGGGAGAAAGGACAATTGATTGTTCAAAAGTCGGAATTGGTCCCGGCGAAGGCGCCCGTTCGCCTAATTCAAATGACAACAGAGTAATTTTTTTCAGTTTCTTTTGTGTTCACACATTATCAAAGTATTTTTGGCAGACGAATTGTTTAGAAGAAATCAAAATCAAATAAAATGAAAACAGCAGTATTTTTTATGGCGGTGATCTTATCATCAGGGTACTATGCACAATCGCTTAAAGAAGCCATCTACAAAACGGAAAATGAGCGTTATGCAGAAGCTTTGAATGATTTTAAATCTTTGGTTAAAAATGAACCAGCGAATGGAGATGCTTATTTTTATTACGGGGATTGTTATTTCGAAAAAGGTGAGATCGATTCTGCCATCATGATTTGGAACAAAGGGTATGACATGGACAAACTTACCCCCATGCCGTTTGTCGGGAAGTTTCGTGTGTTATGGTTGAAAGGGGATAAAGTCGCAGCACAAATAGAATTTGATCGTGCCATGGCTCTGACTAAAAAAAACAAGGTAAAACGAGCGGAGGTGAATCGCGGCATTGCTGAAATTTACATCGAGTCTGATAATAAAAATTTAGATCAAGCGCTCATCTTGCTTACTGAAGCCATTGAGAAAGACGCTACAAATGAAGATAATTTATTGCTTCAAGGCGATGCCCTTTATGCCAAAACACCACAAGATGCAAGTTTGGCAATTAAAAGCTATAACCAAGTAATTACAATCAATCCTAAATCGCCAAGAGGAAAGGTACGTATCGCAAACATCTATCAAGCGGCTCAGAACTTTGAAGAGGCAAATAAAATTTATAAAGAAGCGAAAGCCTTAGACTCTACATTTGCGCCTGCATATCGCGAAAGTGCGGAATTGTACATGCGTTTTGATAAAATGAAATTGGCCATCCAGGATTGGAAAAAATACCTTGCCTTAAACAACAATGTAGAATCTAGGTATCGTTATGCAAATGCCATGTATGCATCAAAACAATATTGTGAGGTAATCACTGAGGTACTTTACCTTAACGAAAAAAACATCCGAAATTATTTTACGGAAAGAATGCTTGCTGGATCTTATTTAGGTTGTCAGGATTATAAAGGGGGAGCTCAGCTGGGATTGGATGCAAGCGACCGTTTCTTTAAAATAGTTCCACAAGACAAAGTCACCTTTTTAGATTATAAAACACGTGGTGAATTGTTGATGAAATTAGGTCAAGATTCATTGGCGATTGTTTCGATGGAAATCGCCGCAAACATGAATGATGCAGCAGCAAAAGAATTAACAGACGACATAGCGAAAATGTATAAAAAACAAAAACGATATGACAAGGCAATTGAAACGTATGCAAAACGCAAAAGCATGATGGAGTTAACTTTGGCTGAATTGTATGATTTTGCCCAATGTTATTATGCTGGTCCGAAAAATTATAAGGAAGCAGATACTCTTTTTGCCCAAGTAGCTCAAATTTCACCGAATTATGCTCCGTCGTTTTGGTGGAGAGGCCGTTGCAATTCCGCCTTAGATCCGAACTATGATAAATGGCTCGCATTACCATATTACTTAAAGGTGATTGAGGTTGTTAAACCCGAAGAGCGAACAAAAGACAGTAATAAGAAAATGATTCTTGAATCATCGAAATATTGCGGAAATTATTATTCAAAATCTCAAGATAAAGACGCAGATAAGTCGAAATACTATTTCGAAATTGTTTTAAGTATTGACCCAAATGATTCCGAAGCTAAAAAGGCACTTGGTATTAAATAATTAGAATTAGGGGCTTAGGCCCCTTTTTTTATAAGCGATTTTCCGGTCATTTCTATTGGCAAAGCGATTCCCATTAATCCCAGAATGGTTGGTGCAACATCCGCAAGAATTCCATCCCTAAGAGAAAGGGTTTTATCCGTACCCACATAAATACAAGGCACTTCATTTAAACTGTGAGCAGTATTAGGGGTTCCGTCTTCGTTGAGCGCATGGTCGGCATTGCCATGGTCGGCGATGATCAGAAATTCATACCCATAAGGCTGTAAGCCCTTAACCAAGCTTTCCAGACAAGTGTCAACCGTTTCGACTGCCTTTACAATTGCCTCATAAACCCCCGTATGTCCAACCATATCAGGATTCGCAAAATTAAGACAGATAAATCCGGGATTGTTTTCTTCAGCATAAGATAAAAGAGTATCACGAACTTCAAAAGCACTCATTTCGGGTTTTAAGTCATAGGTTGCAACTTTGGGTGAATGAATGAGCAAACGCGTTTCATCTGGAAAGGGAACTTCTCTTCCGCCATTAAAAAAATACGTAACGTGTGGATACTTTTCTGTTTCAGATATACGCACCTGGGTAACCTTATGAGCCGACAAAACTTCGCCAAGGGTGTTCTTTAAAGCATCCTTGTTAAAAATAACATGGAGGTTTTTAAAAGAATCATCATAATTGGTCATGGTGAAATAATGCAAAGTAAGCGGATGCATATCAAATTCCGGAAATTCTTTTTGCGTCAAAGCTTCCGTGATTTCTCGGGGACGGTCTGTTCGGAAATTGAAGTTAATGACCACATCACCGTTCTCAATCAACCCTTTTTTGTCTAGCAAAATGGGAGGCATAAACTCGTCGGTTATGCCCGTTTTGTAGTGATGAGTTAACGCTGTGACTGGATTTTCAAAGTACTCGCCTTTTCCATTTACCATAAGGCTATATGCCTTTTCGATTCTTTCCCATCTATGGTCTCGATCCATTGAATAATAACGTCCTATCAAGGTAGCCAGTTTAACATTATCATCCGTTAGCATCATCAATTCGGCTATGTCGTTTTGTGCGCATTTTGGATCACAATCCCTACCATCTGTAAAAGCATGTAGGTAAACATTTTGCAATCCTTCATGCTTACACATTGCTATAAGGGCTATTAAATGATCAAGAGAACTGTGTACGCCACCTTTTGAGACCAGTCCCATCATGTGAAGCTTAACATTGTTCTCCTTTGCCAATCGCATTGCTTCCAACAATACAGGGTTTTCATAAAAAGACCCTTCAGATATGGCGTTGTTTATGCGAGAAAGTTCTTGGTAAACGATTCTTCCTGACCCAATGTTCAAATGACCCACCTCAGAATTTCCCATCTGCCCTTCAGGGAGCCCAACCGAAGCTCCACATGCCTTTAACTTGGAATTAGGGTAATCGTTAAACAATGCGTCTGTAAATGGCGTTTTTGCATGGTGAATGGCATCAGAAATCGATTTATTACCAAGGCCCCAACCGTCAAGTATAATTAACGCAAGCTTTTTCATAGGGTAAATGTAAGCATGAAAATGGAACCTACAGGTTGATTCGGTTTGAATTGAATGGCACCGTTGTTTAATTGAACAAACTCTTTGGTAATGAAAAGGCCCAAACCTGTGCCGTTTTTTTCTCGCACATTTTCATCCCCAGATCTATAAAATTTTAAAAATATATTTGGCCGGTCTTTTTCTGAAATCCCTTCACCGTCATCTTTGATTTCAAGGGTTATTTGTTTTGACCTCAACGTGATGTCAACGTCAACTTTTTTGGCGCCATATTTTATGCTGTTTTCAAGTAAATTTCTAATCGCAGATTCAAATAAAACCACATCCATAAACAAAGAAAAGTCTGTGTTGATGTTATTTGAGTAGGTAACCTCAATGGGAAAACCGTTGAATTGCGCTGGTAAGGAAGTCATGAATTCTTGCAGGTTAAATCGGGTTTTCTCAACCCTGAAATTTTGGCTTTCCAATCGGGCCGCTTGGAGGAGATTGTCAATTAAATACTGTGATTTTTTATTTTCCTGAATGGCAAGGTTTAGAAAGTTGATTTTTTTTTCTTCAGGGAGTGTTCTTTTTGTAAGTGTTTGCAATATGAGCTGGGCTGATGAAATGGGTGTTTTGAGTTCATGTGTAACAGACAACAAAAAGTTTTTTTGTCGCTCTCCTAATTCAAATTCCTTCTGGATGCTTCGACTAAGTCTCCAAATACCAAAGGCAAGGATAAGTAGGAACACAGAGCCTTCGCCAACTACCATGGTGGTTTTTACCTTGGAATGAGAAATCAACAAGATACCCCACCAAAAAAACTGAAGGAAAATATAGATTGAAATTAACACAAGAAAATACAAGGGTTTTTTGCCCATAGAAAAATTTAAATTAATTCAAAGGTTAAGTTCTTTTGGGTGATAATTTCAATGATTTCAGGTAACATTTTTGAAATTTTACTGAGCGCCTTTTGGCTGTCGTGAAACAAAAGAATATCGCCTCCTTTAATATGGTTTGCCTTTTGAATGATGCGAGAGGCAGTTAAGTTTTGTTTGTAATCGTAACTTAACCAAGACCACATAACAATGGTAAATCCAGCTTCTCGAAGTTGTTTTGCTGAGGTTAACTTCATCTTACCGTATGGTGGGCGAAAAAGGGTTGAGTCGATGCTTTGCGCGGCATTTTCAACGGATTTCAGATAAAGATTCTTAGGTGTTTTCCAACCGTGTTCATGCGAGTGGGTGTGGTTCCCAATCCTGTGACCATCGGCTTTGATTTGTTCTATTAATTCAGGAAATTTCTCGGCATTTTCACCCACACAAAAAAAAGTTGCTTTAACATCGTGCGTCTTAAGGATGGACAAAACCAAAGGGGTCACTTCTGGGTCAGGACCATCATCAAAAGTTAAATACACGCCCTTTTTGCTCGGCCCTTTCCATCGCCATTTTGGAAAAACCCAACGGTAAAGGGTCGAACAATCGGTCAGTATCATTATTCAAATCCGTTTCCAGGCATCAGTGGAGTGGTTGGGCTTTGCGCTGGTAGGTTTGTAGGTTCGGTCGGTGCAGGTGGCATTGAAGTTTTGAGGTATCGATAATGTTCACCAATGGCTGTTAAATTTTGATTCAAGGAAAGGTACATTTTGCCATATCTTCCTGAATTTGAAGTAACAATTTCGCCATTGTCATTCGCGTAGGTACTCAGTTGGTTTGAAAGCCTTGGAAGGATGACTTTGTACACCAAATCCAGGTTCTTTTTAATGCGTTTTCCAAACGCTGAATTCTCTCCTTTTACAGAAGGGTCCTGAAGGGTTGAATACATTCGGCAAAGGGCATCCGTTGTGGCCAATAAGTCTTCAGTGTTTTCCATGTCTGCAGCGATTTCTGCATCGGTGTTTTTGAAGAATTTTAATATGCTTTCGTATTGGTTCAATAAATTGTTTCCAAGTTTTTCTCCTTTCGCATTTGCATGAAGTAGGTAATACAATTGAACGTACTCATGAAGACACCCGCTGTTTTTTGCACGAACCTCTTGTTCACCGTACATGTAGGATTTGTTTCTCCCATTGTATGTCAACATGTTCATTGGATCACAAATGTTTACTTCACCAAAGTCCATTACATTTTCTAACGGCATAACTTTCAAGGATAAATCCAATAATTTATTAGCCTTTGAATAATCTTTGGCTAAATAAAATTGTTCAGCAAGCAACAAGAAATTTACCCTATACTGCGAAGTATGACGCCTTGCGTAATAATCGGTAAGAACGCTAGGATTCGCCATGTCTCCGTATTCATAAACAGACGTCATGTTTTTATACATTTCATCCAAGTCATAAAACACATGTTGCGTATCCTTAATGGGGCTCAGGACATAGGCCATGCCTACTTGTTTCACCCAACCACTGCTTAACAAAGCGAGCGAAAATGCTGAACCTCGGTTGCTTGAAAAATAAATTCCTCGTTCCCAATCGTTGTTTGCAACCATGTCCATCATCATGATTTCATCTCGCGTCAAGTAGCGGTCTTGTTCATTGTTAAAAGCAAAAGTGATTTCATCTTCACAATTTTTGAGGTTTGCTTTTTTCACAACGCCTGATTTCAACACATTTTTCTTATTCACCTTAAACGTAAACATCGTTGAAGGGAAAAAAGTAATGTGGTTACCATCATTGTCTACAACATAATTTTTATCGTCTCTCACAAAAGCCATCGCGTCTTGAAAATCTACAGATTGCCAAGGTTTTTCGAAATCATCGAAAAGTTTTTGAAGTTCTGAACTTGCATTCTCGTCTAATTTTATATTTCCTTTTTTAATGCTTCCGAGAATCTCAAAAATCCCATTGTATTTTGCAAGGATGTTGTCTGATATTTTGGAGGTGTCATCTGAAACCATTGAAACCCAAAGCTTGTCGAAACTTTCTTGCATACTTGGTTGCTCAATGGTAAATGACCCACGCATGCCGTTCAATTTTGCATTAAAATAACGGACGGCTTGATTTGCATACACCGGGTTGTTGGCAGTACGCATGTCAATCACCTTTTTAATCAATTCCGGTTCAGAATTAAGGCTTATCATTTCCAATAAGGAAAGAAAGTAAATTTGATCGGTATTTCCCGCATACATTAATACTTGGTCTTCCTTGAATTTAATCGGCAAAGGAGCAGATTCATAGGCGCGAAGCTTCATTTGATTGGTGTACCAATCCGTACCCATCAAGGACAAATTACACACCCTTACATCCGTACGTTTGCCTTCTACTTCTTGAAGGTACCACAAAGGGAAGGTGTCGTTGTCACCATTGGTGAATAAAATTCCGTTTTTATTACATGAGTTTAAATAATTATAAGCCAAATCTCTTGCCGTTGTTTTTCCACTTCGATCATGGTCATCCCAACCTTGAACCCCCATCATTAAAGGGATAAGAAGTCCCAGGGAGGTGGAAAGGATGGCGGCAAAATCTTGTTTTTTACTCACTTTCTTTAAACCAAGCATAAGCCCAATCATCAGGATCACAATTCCACAAATGGTTAACCACAGGATTCCAAAACCAAATATTAAGGTAACTAGGAGTCCTCCACCTGCGAAATACCCAAGTTTGATAAAATCTTTCTTGGTGAAAGATTGGTAAATGTCATACAATGCATAAACACCGAACGAGATCCACATAGCGAAAAAGTAGAAGGACCCGGAATAGGCATAATCACGTTCCCTAGGCTCCATAGGTTTTTGATTGAGGTAAACAACAATCGCTAATCCGGTAAAAAGGAAAGCCAATAGTAGCACGAAGGCATCCTTGGGACTTCTATAAAAATGAAAGAAAATACCCAATACAGCAAACACCAAGGGCAAAAGGAAGAAGGTATTGTTAGATGGGTTTTCCGTCGTGTAAAACGGTTGATCGGAAGCACTTCCCACCCTCGGCGCATCGATAAAATCGAATCCACTGATCCAATTGCCTCGCATATTGTCACCATGACCTTGGATGTCATTCTGTCTTCCCGAGAAGTTCCACATTAAATATCGGATGTACATCCAATCTACTTGATAACGCATGAAATAGGTAAGGTTTTCCCCTGTTGTAGGTAAGCGTAATCCATCTCTTCCCAATTCAGTTCCTTTGTCTTCATCAGCATTGTATCCACTCCAACTTTTATACCCAGCGATGTGCTGTTCAGTTTCGGCATACATACGAGGAAACAATGTTGTCTGTTCATAGGCAGGAACGCCACCGACGCGAATTGACGCATTGCTTTCAAAGTATTTTTCCGTAATCGTGTAGGAACCCTTGTTTTTCTTTACCCAATTCTGTGCATCTTTTTCCAATTCAAATGCTTTAACATCTCGATCACCTTCCTCCACTACAAAGCGACGTAGATAGAAAGCAGATAAATCTCCCCAGCCATCTTTTGAGGTGAGCTGTGGTCCGTTTTCAGTTGCACGTTCATTGAGGCGATACGAATTCCAATATTGTCCTTTCAAAATGGGGCTGGATCCATATTGCTCTCGTTTCAAGTATGAGTGTAAAGTCACAAGATTTTCTGGATTGTTTTCGTCAAGCGGGGTGTTTGCATTGGAGCGAATAACAATCACTGCGAAAGAGCCATAACCAATTAGCAAAAGGGTTACGCCCATGAACACATTATATAAAATGGTGTGTTTTTTTCTGTGGGAATAGCGAATGCCTAGGATACAAACGAGAACCAAGCAAACCAAGAAAAAGATGGATCCAGAGAAGAAAGGCAATCCCAATCCATTTACAAAGCCAACCTCGAAACTACTGGCGAGTGAGATGGTTCCCGGAATAATTCCCTCTTGGATAAATCCAAGCGCGAGCACGGATATAATTCCTGTAAGCACGAAGCCGGTCCATTTGAATTGTTTTGCAACGTTGAAATAGATGATGTACCCAATTGCCGGCACCACCAAGATTCCCAGTAAGTGGACACCAATGGCCAATCCCAATAGAAAAAAAATGATAAGCAGCCATCTATTTGGCATAACATTCTGGTTAAGCGCCAGTTCTTGGCTACGCATTTCATCATCCCACTTAAGGGCGGCCCAAAAAATAACGGCCGTAAACAGGGACGCCATCGCGTAAACTTCTCCCTCTACTGCTGAAAACCAAAAAGAATCAGAAAAAGTGTAAGCCAATGAGCCAACCGCTGCGGAAGCGAGAATCATAATCTTGTCTCCGTTTTCAAGCGCTGATTTGCGCATCAGGGTTAATTTTTTCAACATCAAGGTCAAGGACCAAAACATAAACAAAATCGTAAAGGAGCTACTGAGCGCGGACAAGGCGTTGATCCAAACGGCCACATTTTCTTGAGAGGCAAAAATAGAAAATAATCGCCCTAAAATCATAAACAAAGGCGCCCCTGGCGGGTGACCAACTTCGAGTTTGTATGCGGCTGTAATGTACTCACCACAGTCCCACAAACTCGCTGTGGATTCAATGGTTAGTAGGTAAACAAGGGTTGCGATTCCGAAAATTGCCCACCCGGTAATTTTGTTTAGTTTGGTATAATTCATCTTGAGATTAACTAAAAAGTATTGCGAATTTAGAAATATTCAACCATGATTGAAATGCCTTTCAGTTTAAATTTCGAAAATGGTGTTTTTGTAAATTAAATAATCTTCATAAATTTGCCGAATCAATGACCTATGGTGTAATTGGCAACACGTCGGTTTTTGGTACCGAAGAGTCTAGGTTCGAGCCCTAGTGGGTCAACAGAATTAAACCCCGACCATTGTGTCGGGGTTTTTGTTTTTAAGACTTTCCAGCGACCTCGTTTTATTTCATTATGCCCAGATTCAATGTTATTCACGTCGCTGCCATAAGGGCATAATTCAGAGTCAGGACTGAGTTTTTTTTATTGAAAACGCAACAAAATGCGGGAAAACTAGGGGATTTCCCCTGATAGTCTTAATTTATTTCAATCCCAGTTCTTTGAAAATCTATTTTTGCCCGAATTTTATAAAACAACACCGAATTCATGGAAATAATTTTTATTGTCATTCTGGTAATTGCGGGCATCTTCATTTTTGGTCTCCTAGGAAGGAAAAAAGGAGATTCATTTTTGGACACCTTGGGAGCAGGGTGTAATGTGATTTTTTTCATCCTTTTAATTATTGCTTTTCTTGTTTTTGCGAGCTATAAAAATTGGTTTCAATTCTAACTATCTAATGTGCATCTTGGGGTGCTGTCAATTTTACATTTCTAATTTCAAGGGAAGCGCTACCTTTGCAAACCTTGCGGCAAGAATGCTTTCAACAAGTAAATAGGTTTTGCCCATAAATTTTTCAAATGATGAACGAAAACGTTATCCCCCCCACGATTGAATCCTTAGGTGAATTCGGATTGATTAAATATTTGACCGAACCCTTTCACAGCTCCCAAAAAACTACGGTTTTTGGGATAGGGGATGATTGTGCTGTTTTAGAGAAAAACGATTCACATTTTACCTTGGTTTCAAACGATATGCTGCTTGAAGGAATTCATTTCGATTTGATGTATGTCCCGCTTAAACACCTCGGGTTTAAGTCTGTTTCTGTTAGCGTTTCTGATGTTTTCGCTATGAACGGGAAAGCAGAGCAATTGGTGTTGAGCATTGGCCTTTCGAGTCGATTTCCTGTTGAGGCATTAAAAGAGTTCTATGAGGGGGTTCAATTGGCTTGTGATTTTTACCGGATAGACTTGGTCGGTGGCGACACCTCAAGTTCGGTTCAAGGCCTAATCATCTCAGCTACCGTAATAGGAAGTGTTGCAAAATCAGACATTGTATACAGAAAAGGGGGGGGTGAAAATGACATACTTTTGGTTAGCGGTGATTTGGGTAGAGCCTATTTAGGATTGCAAATTTTGGAAAGAGAAAAGGAGGTGTTCACACAAAACCCTAATGTACAGCCCGACTTGGATCGATATGACACCTTGGTTAAAAAGCAACTTAAACCTGAGGCTCGTTTGGATGTTGTCGATATTTTAGCAGGGATGAACGTGGTGCCGACTTCAATGATAGATGTTTCTGACGGCCTCGCTTCTGAGTTGTTTCACCTCTGTACGGCGGGAGACTTAGGGTGTGTGATTTTTGAAGACAAAATCCCATATGCTGAAGACACCCTTTTGGTCGCTTCCGAATTCAACATTCCTCACCTCACTTGTGCAATGAATGGTGGAGAAGAATATGAATTGTTGTTTTCTGTTTCTCAAAAGGAATATCATAAAATTCAAGGGAATCCCTATTTTACGCCGATTGGACATTACACGCATTCCAACGAAGGGCTGCGTTTAATGGATGGCGGCGGATCGCTTCATGAGCTTAGGGCACAGGGATGGAAACACTTTTAATCGATCCTGGGAAGTTTGATCCGCGTGCGATGAATAATACACAATGGGAATAAACCAATTAACTTTTCTTTCATAAGGCCTGCTTCCATTTCGGTGCGAAAATCACCCACCATAAAATTGAAATAGGGCGCCTCAAAAGTGATGTAAGCATCGGTTTTTGGATACAGTGTCATAAATTTTATGCGTAGAGAGTCTAAGTTGTTTTTGTCTGTGTCAAAACCCAATTGAATGCGAAACCCCAAAGTTTCGTTTTTATATGACTTTAAACTATCCACGCCAATCCTTACATTAGGGTCTACATGCGTCTTTAATTGTCCTTTCACGGAAAAAGAAAAAAGGATCAAAAAGCAAATCTGAATTAATTTCATTTTGGTTAACATCTTAACTATGTGCAAAGTACTAAAAGTAATTGCCCAGTTGACCAGATTTACTTTATTTAGAATCAATATAAATTAAGCGCAGCGCTGATTTTTTGTCACAATTGTGTCATGAAATTAGGCTAATCATGTAAATTTGTACCGTTAAAAAGTGTTATTTTATCACTTGAAAAGCTAGAATTTAGAAACTTATTTCATGGAAATATCTAATATTCAACAAGTTACACGAAGCCTGGTTTTCAGGTTAAGTTTCTTTGTTATTGCATTGGCACTAAGTCCAATGTTCGCATTTGCTCAAGGAGAAGCATTGTTTAAGTCAAAATGTGCAAGTTGCCACCAAATCCATAAAAATGGTACGGGCCCAATGCTTTCAGGCGCACGTCAAAGATGGGCGGATGCAGGTGAGGCAGAATTAATCATTAAATGGGTTCAAAACAATGCCGCACTCCGGGCAGGGGGTAAATCCAAAAGGGCAGCTGCGGTTTTCAAAGAGTATGCAGGTTCTCAAATGACTGTTTTTGCTGATTTGACAGATGACCAAGTAAATTCTATTTTGGATTATGTGGACGCTCAGCCTAAAGACGATGGAAAGGCAGTCCCGGGTGATACAGGTGCCGTTGATCCAAATGCAGTTCCAGGCGCTGAAGAAGAAGAAGGTGGTGGATTGGGATTTATTTGGCTGATCATGGCTGTCCTGTTTGTGGTAATCATTCTATCCGTTGGAGGTGTAAGAAGACAATTAAAAGTGGCGAGCAGTGGGGATGAGTCCATGGATAAGCTCTCTTATTTTGAAGAATTCAAGGCCCTAGCTTGGAAATACAGAACCATCTCTGGATTGGTTGGTTTGGTAGTGGTGATTGCCGTTCTGGTAATTATATTTAAAGGCCTCTATACCATTAACATTATGGAAGGTTATCAACCTTCTCAACCCATTGCATTTCCTCATGACAGACATGCCGGAGTAAATGGAATCGATTGTAAATACTGCCACAACTCAGTAACGAAGTCTAAATCAGCAGGATTGCCGACTGTAAATGTTTGTATGAATTGTCACAAACAAATCAATGGTCAAGGAAAGCCTTTCGAAGGAGAGATCAAGAAAATCTATGCTGCTGCAGGATGGGATCCGTCCATTAAGCCTGCTGGAGGATACAAGTACATGAAAAAGGAAAATCCAATCGTTTGGAATAAGGTTCATGTTTTGCCTGATCACGTTTATTTTAACCACAGCCAACACGTTGTCGTAGGAGGAATTGACTGTAAACAGTGTCACGGGGATATGACAAAAATGAATGAAGCTGCAAAAGTCCAGCCCATCGAAGAGTTAAACAAGGTGGATGGAAACATTAAGCTTTCAAAAGCTACATTAACCATGGGTTGGTGTATTGAGTGTCATGGTGCAAAAGAAGTCGCGATTGGTGATGGGAAGAATGGGTACTATGATGAAATTCACAGAAGGTTGAAAAAAGACAAGAATTTGTACAAAAAGTATTTGGATAACGACGGTAAGATTACAGCTAACGAATTGGGCGGATGGGAGTGCGCTAAATGTCACTATTAAAATTGTTACAGAACAAAAAGTTATGGGAATAACAACGAAATATTGGAAAGGGGTTGAGGAATTAAAACAAACTCCGGAATTTTTGAAACAAAGGGAAAGTGAATTTCCATTTCAAAATTCAATTGAAAGTTTCTTAGCAGATGAGAATCTTAATGAAACATCAACAGGCCGTAGGGATTTCTTGAAATTTCTTGGTTTCTCCGTTGCAGCAGCTACGTTGGCAGCTTGTGAGGCTCCCGTTACAAAAGCGGTTCCTTACGTAGTTAAACCTGAGGATGTGACCCCAGGTCTTGCCACCATGTATGCATCAACCTATTATGATGGCCTTTCCTATGCAAGCATTCTCGTAAAAACACGTGAGGCTCGTCCTATTTTTATCAAAGGAAACAAGGATTTCGGTTTTACACATGGCACCGTCAATCCTCAAATTATTGCAAGTGTTTTAGGTCTTTACGACAGTGAGCGTTTAAATAGCGTTCGTAAAAAAGGAACGGCAGACAGCATTTCGGTGAATGTTGCAGATGGCGAGATTATCAAATCTTTGAAAAAAGCGAAAAACATTGTTTTGTTATCCAACACAGTCATTAGCCCATCTGTTAAAATGGCTATTGACGAGTTCTCCAAAGTTTACGCTGAGAATGGAACGTCCAAAGTGAATTGGATTCAATACGATGCCATCTCTTACGATGCGATTAGAAAAGCAAACCTCGCGAACTTTGGTGAGGCTTTCATACCGAGTTACGATTTCTCAAAGGCAAAAACCATCGTCAGCATTGGTGCTGATTTCTTGAGTACATGGTTGCTTTCCAATGAATATGCGGCACAATATGGCCTTACCAGAAACCCGGATGCGAAATGGATGTCTAAACATTTCCAATTTGAGTCCATTATGTCGATTACAGGTTCAAATGCAGATTACAGAGGTCAAATCAAACCGTCTGAAAATGCTGCGGTTCTTGCCTACATAATTAAAGGTCTTGGAGGAAATGCCGGTTATTCAGGTTCAATTAATGGCGATGCTAAGCTCAAAGCTGACCAAGCAATTAAAGCATTGAAAAATTCTAAAAACGAATCTTTAGTGGTTTGTGGGTCAAACAACATTGACGAGCAAATCTTAACCAATACGCTTAACAACCTTTTGAAAGCTTATGGAACGACTATACTTCCTGCCGATGCGGTTGAAATGTTCAAATCGGACGATAAACAAGCGGATAAATTATTCAAAGACATCATCGCAGGGAAAGGGCCAGACGTACTTATAAACCTTGGAACAAATCCAGTATATTCTTATGCAAACGGAAGTGAATTGTCAAAAGGATTGGACAAATTAAACATGTACGTCTCAACTTCAAGATATCTTGACGAGAGCGCCAATGTTGCCGCTTTTGTTGTTCCTGATCACCATCCGTTGGAGTCGTGGAACGATTTCATGCCGAAAACAACCCATTATGCAGTAGCACAACCAACCATACGTCCACTTGGTAATACATATGCTGTGTTAGAATCGATTTTGGTTTGGGCAGGAGCGAAGCAACGTGGAGGCAAGGATTCAGCAGTGGCTTATGACTATATTAAAGCAAATCACAACACAATGTTTCCATTGGAAGATTTTGCTATGCTTACACATAACAGTTGCAAGTCTTTAACTTCGGCTAGGGAATTACCTGTTTTTAAAACTGTAGGTATTCATGCCCCAACAAAAGGAGGAGGACTTGAAGTTGTTTTCTATCAAAAAAGCGCCATTCGCGACGGAGCTATGTCAAGCAATCCTTGGTTACAAGAAATGCCAGATCCTATTTCAAAGGTGACTTGGGACAACTACATTACCATGAATCCTTTGCAAATGGAGGAGAAAGGTTTTGTCACAACATTTGACCAAGAACACGGATTGAATATGGCCAAAGTTGAGGTAAATGGAATGTCATTAACCCTTCCAATATATCCACAACCAGGTCAAGCATTTGACACCATAGGTATCGCATTAGGCTATGGCCGAGGGATCAATGGAGAGGCTATTGGTCGAGGGGCCTACCAAACCAAAGAATATGGAGGGTTTGATTTAGACGATAAAGGAAACAAAAAGCCAATCGGAACTAACTTATATCCTTACATCAAATTGGTAAATGGCGCATTTTCATACGCTTATGTCGCGTCAATGTCAAAAGTAGACGGAGAATATCCAATTGCCGCCACACAAATTCACCACACCGTGATGGGTAGGGATTCAATTGTAAGAGAAACGAGTTTGCTTACCTATTTAAAGGGTGATCGTGCTGATTTTAATCCACCGCACATGTTGCAACGATTAAATGAGCATGGACATCATGAGGAAGCGCCTTTATCTGAATTCGACTTGTGGAATGCACATCCAATTGAAAAAGTTGGCCATCGTTGGGGAATGACCATTGACCTATCTTCTTGTATAGGGTGTGGAAACTGTTTAATTGCTTGTCAATCAGAAAACAATGTCCCTGTGGTTGGTAAAGATGAAGTTAGACGTGGTCGCGAAATGCATTGGTTGAGAATCGACCGCTACTTTGCTTCTGATGAGGAATCAGCTGTAGGGAAAAAACGTGACGATGATAACTTTAGTTATTCAAAAGCAGAAATCGCGGCTAAAAACCCTAAAGTGGTCCATATGCCGATGATGTGTCACCACTGTAATCATGCACCTTGTGAAACTGTATGTCCAGTAGCCGCTACCACACACAGCAATGAAGGATTAAATCAAATGACTTACAATCGTTGCATTGGTACAAGGTATTGTGCGAACAATTGTCCTTACAAAGTGCGTCGTTTCAATTGGTTTAATTATCCATCTTACAAAAAGTTTACGGAGATTAACCCTGCTCAAGACGATCTAGGACGTATGGTGTTGAATCCAGATGTAACCGTAAGGACCCGAGGGGTAATGGAAAAATGTTCACTTTGTGTTCAAAGAATACAAAGCACAAAACTTGCAGCGAAAAAAGAAGCAAGAACCATTGTAGATGGAGAATTTGCTACAGCTTGTTCTGAATCTTGTCCTACCAACGCAATCATAGTAGGAGATTGGAATGACAGCAAATCAAACATATTAAAAAGTTCTGGCGATAAGCGTGCCTACCAAGCCTTAGAAGAAGTAGGAATTAAGCCAAACATTTGGTATAAAGTAAAAGTTAGAAACGAAGAAGTTCAAGCATAACATAACACACTGAAAATAGATTAGCATGCAAAAAGAAGCAGCAATTAGGGAACCCCTTATCTTAGGACACAAAACATTCCACGATGTCACCGAGGATGTATGTCGACCTATTGAGGACAAGGCACCAAAAATGTGGTATATTTTATTTACCATAGCCTTGATCATTGGATTATATGGAATTGGTTCCATTTGTTATTTGTTGGGTACAGGAATTGGGGTTTGGGGTTTGAACAAAACCATAGGATGGGCTTGGGACATTACAAACTTTGTATGGTGGGTAGGAATTGGTCACGCTGGAACTTTAATTTCCGCAGTGCTTTTACTTTTCCGTCAAAAATGGAGAATGGCCATCAACCGTTCCGCAGAAGCAATGACCATTTTTGCGGTCTTTATGGCGGGAACGTTTCCGCTTATTCACATGGGTAGACTTTGGGTAGGATATTGGGTTTTGCCTTTGCCTAACCATTTTGGATCTTTATGGGTCAATTTTAACTCACCTCTATTATGGGACGTTTTTGCGATTTCAACCTATTTGTCTGTTTCCTTGGTGTTTTGGTACATTGGTTTAATTCCAGATTTTGCTACGATTAGAGACAGGGCGAAAAAGCCAGTTTCTAAGAAAATGTATTCGATTCTTTCTTTTGGTTGGTCAGGAAAAGCAAAACATTGGAATCGTTTCGAATTGGTTTCATTGGTTTTGGCTGGATTGGCAACTCCTTTGGTTTTTTCAGTACACTCCATTGTATCATTTGACTTTGCAACGTCAATCGTTCCTGGATGGCATACCACCATCTTCCCTCCTTATTTTGTGGCAGGGGCGGTATTCTCCGGGTTTGCAATGGTTCAAACACTCTTGTTGGTAATGAGGAAAGCCATGAACCTTGAAGCATATATTCATACCAAGCATGTAGAATACATGAACATTGTAATTATGGTAACTGGTTCTATCGTTGGTACGGCTTACATTACTGAACTTTTTATCTCATGGTATTCAGGTGTTGAATATGAGGCGTATGCGTTTTTGAACCGTGCAACAGGACCTTATTGGTGGGCATATTGGTCAATGATGACCTGCAATGTGATTTCACCACAACTAATGTGGATTAGAAAACTTAGAAGAAGTTTATTATTTACTTTCTTCATATCTATTGTTGTAAACATCGGAATGTGGTTCGAGCGTTATGTTATCATTGTGACCTCTATTCATAGAGATTATCTACCGTCTGCATGGAGTATGCATTACCCAAGTCACATTGACATTGCTGTATATTTAGGCACCATCGGTTTGTTTTTCACTTTTTTCTTGTTGTTTGCAAGATATTTCCCTGTATTGGCTTTGAATGAAGTTAAAACAATTTTGAAAGGCTCTGGTCAATCTTACAAAGAATCACCGGATTATCATAAACATCATTAAGTATTGAGATTATGTCAGACAAGGTAATTTACGCAATGTATGGAGACGATGAGGTGCTGAAATCAGGCGCTAAAAAATTGGTATCCAACGGAATTAAAATTGCAGAGGTATACAGTCCTTTTCCGATTCACGGAATTGACCCAATAATTGGGGTAAAAGGAACAAGATTGGGAATTATGGCCTTTTTATATGGTCTGACTGGTCTAGCTTTGGCAACGTTTGGAATGTATTACTTCATGGTGGTTGAATGGAAAATGAACATAGGTGGAAAACCTAATTTTACCTACGCTGAAAACATGCTCGCTTTTATTCCTGTAACTTTTGAGTTTACAGTGCTCTGCGCGGCGCATGGAATGGCAATTAAGTATTTACTTTTGAATCGCACCCTACCAGGTATGCCAGCGCAAAATCCTGACCCTAGAACAACAGATGATAAATTTGTTATGGAAATTAGGTTGTCTGAAAACCATGGTTTTACAGATGATCAAGTAGAAAGCCTATTGAAAGATACTGGCTTTGTAGAATTAGAAAAGAAAATTATTGAATAAGTAAAGGAAAAATGATGAGAAAATCCTTTGTAAACTTTTTTGGAATCGCTGCAGTGGCTACGTTGGCATTGACGGCTTGTTCCTCAGACCCTAACAGTCCTGGGTTAGAATACATGCCTGACATGTATCGTTCCCCTGCCATAGAAGCCTATGTGGATTATGGCGAAGTACGTGCGCGTATAGATGAGTCCAAAAAAACAAAGCTAACGGCTTTAACCCCACCGGCCTATACCATTCCTTTTTATGGTACTGATTCTGCTGAGGTACGTTTGATGCTGCCTTACAAAAGGTTGGCTAACGTTTCTTTTAAAACCTCTCATGGAATGTTTGGAGTGGACCTTACAACCGCTGATGAGTATGCTTTGGCAATCAACGATATGAATCCATTAGGTATTAATATGACCAATGTAGATGCCACAATGGAAAAAGGAAAAGCGCTTTATACAGCAATGTGTCAACATTGCCACGGTGAAAAAGGGGATGGAAATGGACCAATGGTTTTGAGTGGTGCGTATGCAGGGGTTCCCAATTATGCGGACCGTAAAGAGCTTTCTGATGGTCAGATGTTTTATTCCATTTATTATGGAAAAAACATGATGGGAGCTCATCGATCTCTATTGAACAAAAAGGAGATTTGGACGGTCATACATTATGTAAGAAAATTTCAATTTCCGGATTACGGTAAATTTGATGCCATGGGAGTGGCTGTTGCAGCCTCTTCAGATACTACGAACCAAAAACAGAAATAAGAGTCATGGAATTTTCAATAAATAATAAAGCCAAAAACACAGCTTTTGGCCTCATGGGAGGAGGATTGTTACTTGCGATTATTGGCATAATTACTAGTGCAGGTGACGATCATTTTCTGACACGTTTAATGACAAATGGTTTAATAAGTACTTTTTTCTTTTTCGCCATTGGATTGGGGGCATTGTTCTTCTTGGCTTTGAATTATGCTACAGAATCTGGTTGGTATGCTGTCGTTAAAAGAATCATTGAGGCTGTAGCTGGCCTTTTACCTTATGGCATTGCTTTATTTGGTTTGGTTTTGCTCACTATTTCATTCATGAAGGGCGCGCACATTTATACTTGGATGGACCCACATACCGTTGCGCATGATAAAATCATTGCAGGTAAAACACCCTATTTAAATTTGGTTTTCTTCTGGATTCGTACCTTGGCTTACTTTACGACCTATATCTTGTTTCTACGAGGTTTTAGAAAACGTTCACTGCTTGAAGATGAAATTGGCGGAACCGAATTGCATTTTAAAAACTATCGCCGTGGTGCTACGTTCTTGGTGTTTTTTGCCGTGTTTAGTTCAACCTCCTCATGGGATTGGTTAATGTCGATCGATGTTCACTGGTTTTCTACCTTATTTGGTTGGTATACTTTCGCTGGCATGTGGGTTTCAGCACTTGTTGTTATTGTTATGACAACACTTTATTTGAAAAAATTGGGTTATTTGCCTTACGTAAATGATTCACACATACATGACATTGGAAAATGGATTTTTGCCATTTCTTTTCTATGGTCTTATTTGTGGTTTTCCCAATACATGCTTATTTGGTATGCAAACATTGGAGAAGAGGTTACTTATTATGTAATGAGAACGGAACATTACAAAATACTTTATTTCGGAATGTTCTTCATTAACTTTGCTTTCCCGATGTTAATCTTAATGTCAAGAGATGCTAAACGTGATGCCGGTATTCTGATGTTTGTCGGGGTTATAATCCTAATTGGACATTGGTTAGATGTATACATAATGGTTTCTGGAGGTTCACTTGGACAAAATGCAAAAATTGGATTTCTTGAAATTGGATTTGTTTTGTTATTGCTAGGCTTTTTCATTTATGTGCTTCTTCGAAACCTTACCAAAGCGCCGTTGACGCCAGTAAATCACCCATTCTTGGATGAGAGTATTCATCACGATATTTAATTACAAATTACCAAAGGAAATGGAAAGTAAATTTTTGATTTTATTAATAATTATCATTGGCGCTGTAGCAATCGCTCAACTTGTGCGTGTTTACGAATTGACGGCGAAATTGCGCAAGAACGAGGAGCACGACATTCCCAATCGCGACAACTATTTGAATTCAAAATTGATGTTGTTGTTTATGGTGGTTCAATTTGGAGGGTTTATTTACCTTATGTTAAAATATGGTTGGACAGGAAGGGGTGATGCTGCTTCGATTCAAGGTCAATCCACCGATTGGTTATTGAATCTGAACTTTATAATTATCATAAGTGTATTTTTCTTCACCAATTTTTTACTCTTCTTTTTTGCGTATAAGTATGTTAGAAAACCGGGAGTAAAAGCCTATTATCTTTCTCATAATAATAAATTGGAAATGATTTGGACGGTAGTCCCCGCAGCAGTTTTAGCCGTAATTATAATTTTAGGACTTAAAACTTGGAATGATGTCACGGGTCCTTCCCCTAAGGATGCCATCAAAGTGGAATTGTATGCAAAACAGTTTGATTGGACCGCACGATATGCCGGTGGAGACAACATCCTTGGTAAATCAGATTATAAACTGATTCTTGGAAATAATGAATTGGGAATTGTTACTTCAGAAACACTCGACTCCTCGATTTTAGCCATTCAAAATGGTGCTGGGGGCATCGCATCCATTCAAAAACTTCTAAACAATAGAGATACCGTAATTACGGATTCATTGATGTCTGTGATGACGACGAACTTAGGCAACAAAGAAAGATTGCTACGACTTTTGTATCAAATGAAATCAACCCATGCCAAAAGCAAAGACGCAAATGCGTGGGATGACATCATTCAAAGAGACACGTTGTATTTACGTAACAATACACCCTACGAATTTCTGATTCGTTCGAGAGATGTATTGCACTCTGCATTCTTCCTACATTTTAGAGCCCAAATGAATGCGGTTCCAGGTTATGGTACGCGCCTTAAGTTTACCCCAACCATAACAACAGATCAAATGAGGGTAAAAAAGAACCTTCCTACCTTTAATTATATTCTCATGTGTAATAAAATCTGTGGTGGAGCACATTACAAAATGAAAATGATGGTTGTGGTTTTATCCGAAGCAAAATACGATGCTTGGATGAAGTCAAAGGCGACACAAAATTTCAAAGCAAAATACTTTCCTGTTGCGACGCCAACCCCTACAAGTTCAGGCGCCACGGATACGGTGGTTTCAACAAAAATGTAAAACAGTAATTAAAACGAATAAAAATGACTTCAGTAGCACACGAAGAACACGCACATGGACATCATGACCATCACGAAGAAGGTTTTGTTTCAAAGTATATTTTTAGTCAGGATCATAAAATGATTGGCAAGCAGTTTTTGATAACTGCTGTTTTTATGGGTTTTGTTGCCATGCTTATGTCCACTCTTTTTAGAATTCAATTGGCATGGCCCGGTGAGAGCTCAAGTTTTTTAAGCTTTTTCTTGGGTGACTTTTGGGCTCCGGATGGCGTACTTCGTGAAGACATGTATTTAGGTTTGGTAACCATGCATGGAACGATAATGGTATTTTTCCTTCTTACGGGTGGTTTATCGGGGACCTTTTCAAACATCCTAATTCCACTTCAACTTGGGGCAAGAGACATGGCTTCAGGTTTCTTAAACATGTTGTCATTTTGGTTCTTTGCGCTTTCTTCTTTGATCATGGTGCTTTCCATGTTTGTTATGAATGGATCTATTTTTGGCATCGATATTCCAGGTGACTGGGGTACCGAAGGCAATGGTCCAGCCATGGCAGGTTGGACAGTTTACCCACCATTGTCTGCATTGCCACAAGCGGTTTCAGGTTCTGGTTTTGGAATGACCCTTTGGTTGATTTCAATGGCAATCTTCATCGCAGGTTCATTGATTGGAAGTTTAAATTATATCGTTACGGTAATTAACCTACGAACGCAAGGAATGACGATGACCCGTATGCCCCTAACCATTTGGACGTTTTTTGTAACCGCTATTCTTGGAGTGCTTTCCTTCCCAGTATTACTCTCGGCGGCTGTTCTACTTATAATGGACAGGTTGGCAGGAACGAGTTTCTATCTTTCCGACATCATGATTGGTGGAGAAATGCTTACAAACCATGGTGGTTCTCCGATTCTTTTCCAACATTTATTCTGGTTCTTAGGTCATCCAGAGGTATACATTGTATTGTTACCCGCACTGGGTCTATCTTCAGAAATTATCGCTACCAACGCTCGAAAACCAATCTTTGGTTACAAGGCCATGATTGGATCTATTTTGGCGATTGGTTTCCTATCCTTCATCGTTTGGGGGCATCACATGTTCATTACGGGGATGAATCCATTTTTAGGAAGTGTTTTCGTATTTACAACCTTGCTGATTGCCATTCCATCTGCAGTGAAAGTATTTAACTACATCACCACAATTTGGAAAGGTTCATTGATATTCACTCCGGCAATGTTGTTTGCTTTGGCTTTGGTTTCTACTTTCATTACAGGTGGAGTAACTGGAATTATTTTGGCAGATTCAGCGTTAGACATTGCAATTCATGATACGTATTTTGTGGTAGCACATTTTCACATCGTAATGGGTATGTCTGCTGTATTTGGTTTGTTCGCAGGTGTTTACCATTGGTTCCCTAAAATGTATGGAAGAATGATGAATACAAGAATGGGATATGTGCATTTCTGGATTACAATCGTCGGTGCCTATGGGGTTTTCTTCCCAATGCATTTTGTTGGAATTGCCGGTGCACCAAGAAGATATTATGACTATTCAACGTATGGTGAATTTGACGTTGATACTTTCAACATGATCATGGATCTAAATGTAATTATCACAACTTTTGCAATCATCGCAGCTTGTGGTCAAATGATTTTCCTTTTCAACTTCTTCTACAGCATTTACAGAGGTCCAATCGCTCCGCAAAATCCATGGAAATCAAATACACTTGAATGGACCACTCCGGTTGAACACATCCACGGAAACTGGCCTGGAGCCCTTCCTGAAGTTCACAGATGGCCTTATGATTATTCTAAGCCTGGTGCAGCAGAAGACTTTATTCCACAAAACGTTCCATTGGCGGAAGGAGAGGTAGAATCACACTAAAGTAAAGGATTCCTGATTATTTGATTTTATCAATTTCAGGGGCAATGTTTTCAAGAGCCCTAAAGTATTCCTCCCCAAAGGCACGAATCAAAGGGGCTTTTAGGAACTGGTAAACAGGCGTCTCACATTTTACACCGCATTCAACGGCAGCGCTGCATATGTCCCATTCATGAAATTGAACCGCAGTGAACTGTTCGTATTTCCTTACCCTTATGGGGTATAAGGAACATGAAATAGGTTTTAGATTGTCAATTTTCCCATCGCGGTAGGCGCTTTCTATCGCACACAAAGCCGTCTGATTTGAATCGAAGTGTACAAATGCACACTCTTTTCCATTGACCAAAGTGGTAACGGGTTCATTTTCGTAATCTAAATAGGACACACCTTTTTCTCTTACAATCATTTTACCCTCTTCACTCATGTATGGCTCAATTTCAGCAAGGTTCTGTTGGATTTTCTTTGCCTCTGCCGTTGTTAACGGTGCGCCTGCATCTCCTAAAACGCAACAAGCACCTTTGCAACGGTTCAGGTCGCAAACAAATTTTTTCGTGAAGATTTCAGATGAAATGATGGTGTCCCCTAGTTCTATTAGCATCCTTCAAAATTACATTGAATTTTGAAATTATTTGGAAACTATTTGGAATTACCCTACTTTTGTGCCATAATTAAAGATAGGAGGGGGCGTCAGTCCCCTCTTTTGTTCTGTATGATAGACATTGAAATTGTTAGAAATTTGGCGGAGGACAGGATGAAAGAGCGCGACAAGGGCTTATTCATTGTAGAACTTACCATTTCGAGTGCGAATGTGATTAACATCGAGATTGACAGCTCCGAAGGAGGCGTGTCTGTCGAAGATTGTATGTCTGTTTCCAGAAACGTAGAACATAATTTGGACAGAGAGGAAGAGGATTTTGAATTGCATGTTTCTTCTGCTGGTTTGGATAAGGCGCTTCGTCATCCGCTTCAATATCAAAAAAACATCGGCAGAGAGTTGGCTGTGGTTAAAACAAATGGAGAAAAATTACAAGGTCTGTTAGTGAGTGTAATTGAGGACGAATTAGAATTGACCTTTGAAAAAAAGATCAAAAATGATAAAAACAAAAACGTTTTGGTAAAGGAAATTGTTTCAATACCAAAATCTGATATAAAAGAAGCAAAAGTGGTGGTCTCATTTAAAGGATGATTTATGAATAGTTTAGATTTAGTTGACTCGTTTTCAGAGTTTAAAGAGTTAAAAAACATTGACAAACAAACCATGCAACACGTTTTAGAAGACGTGTTCCGTGCCATGTTAAAAAAGAAATTTAATACCGATGAGCACATCGATATCATTGTAAATATTGATAAAGGTGACGTGCAAATCTTTATTAACAAAGAGATTGTAGACGACGGAGAGGTTGAAGATCCAAATACAGAAATGGCGTATTCTGACGCTGTACAAATTGAGCCGGATTTTGAAATAGGGGAAGAGGTAACCGAAGAATTTACGTTTTCGGATTTTGGAAGGAGAAACATCCTGTCTTTACGTCAAAATTTGATTTCAAGAATATTAGAATTAGAAAAAGACCATTTGTACAAAAAATACAAAGAAAGGGTTGGAGAGATTGTTACGGGTGAGGTTTATCAAGTGTGGAAGAAAGAAATTCTTATCATCGATGACGATCAAAATGAATTGATTTTACCAAAGTCAGAACAAATCCCATCAGATTTCTTCAAAAAAGGAGAGTCCGTTCGTGCAGTTGTTTCAAAAGTGGACATGCGAAACAGTACCCCAGTCATTATTCTGTCGCGTACAGCACCCGAATTCTTGGAGCGTTTGTTTGAACTTGAGGTACCTGAAGTATTTGATGGTTTAATTACCATTAAAAAAATTGTAAGAGAACCAGGAGAAAGAGCTAAAGTTGCTGTAGAATCCTATGATGACAGAGTGGATCCCGTAGGGGCTTGTGTCGGAATGAAAGGGAGTAGAATTCACGGAATCGTTCGCGAATTGCGTAATGAAAACATCGATGTAATCAATTATACCAGCAACAACCAATTGTTAATTCAGAGGGCATTGTCACCGGCGAAAATCACTTCAATGGAAATCAATGAAGAGGAAGGAAGGGTGAAAGTGTTTTTAAAACCAGATCAGGTTTCGCTTGCCATTGGAAGGGGAGGAAACAACATTAAATTGGCTGGAAAACTTTGTGGCTATGAGATTGACGTTTATCGAGATGGAGAAGTGGATGTTGAAGATGTAGATTTAGAAGAATTTGCGGATGAGATTGACAGTTGGATCATAGATGAATTGAAGGCTATAGGTTGCGATACAGCTAAGTCAGTGTTGGAAATCAGCATCGACGATTTGGTGCAAAGAACAGACCTAGAAAAAGAAACCATCGTTGAGGTGTTTAGAATTTTGAATGCAGAATTTGAATAAATTTGCAAGATTTTTAAGGAAGTAAAATATGTCGGGAAAACCAATTAGATTAGGAAAAGCTGCGAGTGAATTGAATGTAGGATTGCCTACGTTGTTGGAATTTCTATCTTCCAAAGGAATCAAAATTGATTCTAACCCAAATAGCAAATTGGACCCGGAGCATTTCCAATTGCTTTGTACGGAGTTTGCAGCAGATCAAAACTTGAAGGAACAGGCCAAAGGCTCTCCCGCAAGAGAAAAAAAGGAATCGGTATCGCTTCATGACGCCCGCACAGAAACGCCCGCACCTGTAAAATCAGAAGAAGAAGGCGATGACATCAATTTTGAAGAAATTAAGCGAAACGTTTTTGAACCAGAAGTAACGAAACCTAAGGTAGAGGAACGTCAAGTTAATGTAATTGGTAAAATTGATCTAAATCAATTTCAAAGCAAGGGTAAGGTTGAGAAAAAAGAACCAACGGAAAAAACAGAAGAAAAACCTGTTGTTGTGGTTGAAACGCCGGAAGTCTCGGTCTCTGTCCCAGAACCAAGTGAAACGGTTGCTCCCGAGCCGGTCGCTACGCCTCCTGTTGTCGTCGAAACCCCTACCGGTCCTTCTGCCATAGAGATGATCAAAACGGAAAGAAAAATTCTGACCGGACCAACGGTACTTGGTAAAATGGTGCTTCCTGTCGAAAGGCCAAAAAGCCATAACAACGACAAGGACGATGCGGCTAAGAAAAAACGCAAACGAATTAAAACCGTCGCGCCCAATCCTACGGCCCCAAAACCAACGCAACAAGCGCCGAAACCAGGATTTAAAATAGAGAAAAAAGAAATTTCCGAGCAGGACATTCAAAAAGAAATAAAAGATACGTTGGCTAGACTCTCCAATCAAGGAGGGAAATCTAAGGCATCTAAGAATAGAAAAATCAAAAGAGATTCCTTCCAACAAAAACGTCAAGAGGAAATGTTGGCGGCTGAATTGGATGAAAAGATCTTAAAACTCACGGAATTTGTAACGGTTTCCGAATTGGCGAGCATGATGAGTGTGCAGCCGACCCAGGTTATCTCAGCGTGTATGTCTTTGGGGATTTTTGCCTCTATCAACCAACGTTTGGACGCAGAAACCATCCAAATTGTAGCGGATGAATTTGGGTATGAAACACAGTTTGTAAGCGCGGAAGTTCAAGATGCAATTCAAGTAGTCGAAGATTCACCCGAAGATTTGGTGGATCGTCCGCCTATCATTACGGTCATGGGTCACGTTGACCACGGAAAAACGTCCCTGTTGGATAGAATACGAAATGCAAATGTTACCGATGGCGAAGCCGGAGGTATTACGCAACACATTGGAGCGTATTCGGTTGTTTTGAAAGACGGAAGAAAAATGACCTTCCTCGATACCCCAGGTCACGAAGCGTTTACCGCCATGCGTGCAAGGGGAGCACAGGTTACAGACGTGGCCATTATCATTGTCGCTGCAGACGACGATGTTATGCCTCAAACGAAGGAAGCCATATCGCATGCCCAAGCGGCAGCGGTGCCTATGATTTTTGCAATCAATAAAATTGACAAACCCGGCGCAAATCCGGAGAAAATTAAGGAACAACTTTCCCAAATGAACATCCTTGTTGAAGACTGGGGAGGAAAATACCAATGCCAAGAAATATCCGCAAAACAGAACCTTAACATTACTGAATTGCTAGATAAGGTGTTGCTAGAAGCAGAAATGCTAAACCTTCAGGCGAACCCAAATAAAAATGCCGTAGGTACCGTGATAGAGTCTTCCTTGGATAAAGGCAAGGGTTATGTTACAAACATTTTGGTGGAGTCAGGGACCTTAAAAATCGGAGATGTTATTTTGGTTGGGAAACATTATGGAAAAGTTCGTGCGATGCACGATGAGAATGGAAATGCCATGAAATCGGCAGGACCAGCTCAACCGCTTTCTGTTTTAGGAATCAACGGTGCGCCAAATGCAGGAGATAAGTTTAACGTGTTGGACGATGAAAAGGAAGCTAAAACCATTGCGAGTAAAAGAGAACAATTGTTCCGTGAGCAAGGTTTAAGAACCACCAAACACATTACGCTCGATGAGATTGGACGTAGGTTGGCCATTGGGGATTTCAAAGAACTTAACATCATCGTTAAAGGAGATGTGGATGGTTCCATTGAGGCCCTCTCTGATGCGCTACTTAATTTATCTACACCAGAAATTCAAGTCAATATCATACACAAAGGCGTTGGAGCCATATCTGAAGCTGACGTCAACCTTGCTTCTGCTTCTGATGCAATCATTATTGGATTCCAAGTTCGTCCTACGGTTGGTGCGCGTAAATTGGCAGAGAATGAGCAAATTGACATACGCCTTTATTCCATCATCTATAAAGCAATTGAAGAAATTAAAGCGGCTATGGAAGGAATGCTTTCTCCGGACATTGAGGAGAAAGTCATGGGTACTGCTGAAATACGCGAAACCTTTGACATTACCAAGGTGGGAACAATTGCAGGTTGTTATGTGATGGATGGAATCATCAAGCGATCATCAAAAATCCGTGTCATCCGAGATGGAATTGTAATTCACAACGGAGAGCTTGGATCTCTAAAAAGGTTCAAGGATGATGTCCGTGAGGTTAAGAATAATTATGAGTGTGGTTTGAACATTGATAAATTTAATGACATCCAAATCGGGGACATTGTAGAAGCGTATGAAGAAATTGAAGTTGCTAGAAAATTGTAAAATAACTGCAACACCATTTTTCTTTGAATAATAAGCTCCTTTGGCAATAGAATTCTTAACTTTGTAGTAATAAAATCATTCGCATGCAACACGTACAGCAAGCAAATTTACTTTCCGGACCACATATCATTTTGATATTAATCATTGTTCTTTTGTTATTTGGAGGCAAAAAAATCCCTGAATTAATGCGAGGATTGGGCCAAGGAATGAGAGAATTCAAAGATGCCTCCAAAGGAGACAAAAGCGAGGAGGTAGACGCAAAAGAAAAGAAAATCGAAGAATTGTAATTCATGTTTTCGTCCATCCAAGCAATTCATTCGGCCATCGCGTCGGGAAAATCTGTTTTAGACATTGTCGAACATTACCTTCAAAAAATTGAGGAACATAAGGATTTGAATGCATTCTTGGAAGTCTATGCTGAGGACGCCCGTACCCAAGCCTTGTCGATCCAAACAAAAATTGACACAAACAACGCAGGTAAATTAGCCGGTGTTATCATTGGAATCAAAGACAATCTCTGTTTAAAAAACCATAAAGTTTCTGCAGCGTCTCATATTTTGGAAGGTTTTGAATCCCTTTATACAGCTACAGCCGTTCAAAGACTTCTGGATGAGGACGCCATTGTGATTGGTAGACTCAATTGCGATGAATTTGCAATGGGTAGCTCGAATGAAAAGTCCTTCTATGGTCCCGTCCGAAATAACATAAACAAAGAATACGTTCCCGGAGGTTCCTCCGGAGGATCAGCAGTTGCTGTTTCAGCAGGACTCTGTACCCTGGCATTAGGAAGTGATACCGGTGGGTCGGTGCGTCAACCGGCTTCTTGGACAGGGACCTATGGTTTCAAACCAACCTATGGTAGAATTAGTCGATACGGATTGATCGCTTACGCCTCGTCCTTTGACCAAATAGGAACTTTTACAAATAACCTTGAGGATGCAGCCCTCGCCTATCAAATTATGGCAGGAAAGGACCCAATGGATGCAACCACATCTTCACTTCCTACAACTGAACCCGCAGCGTCAAATGCGAACCTTACGATTGGCGTCCTTATGGATTATCTCGAACATCCAGGGATAGATTTGGAAATTAAGGAAGAAATCACCCGTAGAATTGACCGGTTAAAACAAAATGGGGTTGTCATAAAAGAAGTTCGCTTCCCATTTATGGAATACATCGTTCCCGTTTATTATGTGTTGACAACAGCTGAAGCGTCTTCAAATTTGTCAAGGTTCGATGGGGTTCATTATGGATTCCGTTCCAATCAAGCCGTGGGCGTTGAAGAAACGTATATCAAATCAAGAACAGAAGGTTTTGGTGAAGAAGTTAAACGACGCATCATTACGGGCACTTTTGTGCTTTCGAACGAGCAATACGATGCATATTACACCAAAGGTCAAAAAGTAAGAAGATTACTTCAAAATCATACCCGTGCCATGTTCGAAGAAGTAGATGTCTTGCTCATGCCTACCACGCCTACCACTGCTTTTAAGTTAGGGGAGGTTAAGGATCCCATCCAGATGTACTTGCAAGATATCTTTACCGTTCATGCGAATTTAACGGGAAATCCAGCCATCAGTTTACCGATGGGTACACATTCCAATGGATTGCCATTTGGAATTCAATTAATGACCGACCAATTTAGAGATTTAGAATTATTGTATGCATCCCAATTGCTTGAGAAAATTAGCGAATAAAGGTTTGTTTTTTTTCCTTCTTGGCCCTCTCTTTTTTATTTCCTTCGGACAAGGTCAAGTGCCCACTGTTCGCCCTTCTGACAGTTTAAATTCACCGGCATTTTTAAATACAGTACAGCAATCCCTGAACTATTTTTATGCGGATTATGCCAACGCTATCTATTCAGATTCCATTCTTAAAGCGCTCCATTACGAAGCTACAACCGTTCCGGTATTTTCAAATGACATCTATTGCGAACGACTTGAAGCCATGAGCAATCAAAGTCCATTTCAGTTTGATTGCAACCCAATTACCCTCTCTTCAGTAAAGTTTTTTGCAGAAAACAGAAGGTCATTTGCTAAAATCGTGCTTGGAAGGTCCGCACTTTATTTTGATTTGTTCGAAGAAAAACTTGCCGAATATGGACTGCCCTTAGAGTTGAAATATTTAGCGGTAATCGAAAGTGGACTGCGCCCTCAAATTAAATCCAAAGCCGGCGCGTTGGGACTGTGGCAATTCATGTATCGAACCGGATTGTACTACGGACTCGAAGAGAATTCATACATCGATGAACGAATGGATCCCATAAAAGCAACAGATGCAGCATGTCGGTTTCTGAAAAAACTCTATGGAATCTATGGCGATTGGAACCTTGCCTTGGCGGCCTACAATGCCGGACCAGGAACCATAAACAAAGCGATTCAACGCTCAGGAAATCAAAAATCCTATTGGGCCATTCGTTCCAGCCTCCCCACAGAAACTCAAGGTTATGTTCCCACTTTCATTGCTGCTGCGTACCTCCTAACTTACCATGCGGAGCATAATTTGATGCCTGCTGCTGCCAAAATACACAATGCGCAATTGGATACCATGTGCTTGAAACGAGGGTTGAGCATGAAGACCATTTCCATGGGACTTGATTGGGATATCGAAGAAATAAAAACACTCAATCCAATCTATAAAACAGAATACATCCCTGCCTCTATCAAAAACCGTTGCGTGACAGGTCCACTTGAAAAAATAACCTTATTGGTCGGTATGGAAGACTCCTTGTATGCCCTTGAACATCCTTCGTTGACACTTCCCCCCATCGAAACAAATGTCCCAGAAGACTCCCTCGCAAATGAGCCTCTGCACCCAGATTCCCTGTCGCTTCAATACATTTATCACAAAGTAAAATCAGGCGAAACGCTTAAATCCATTTCCACTAAATACAGCATAACCACAGAGGAAATCATGGAATGGAATGCCCTTCAAACTTCAAACATTTATGTTGGACAAAGGCTTACCTTGAAAAAAACAAATACGGTGAAAGCCGAAGTTGTAGCGGTGGTAAAACCTGTAGTTAAACCTAAGAAGTATTATGTGGTAAAAGCAGGAGACACCCTCTCACAAATAGCAGCGAGACAACATGTCTCCCTGGCCCAACTAAAAAAACTTAATCCTGCAGCAGCGAGGGGTGTGATCCATCCTGGAGATCGTTTGAGAATTAAATAACCAACATGAGAATTTCTGCTACCATCATCACCTTAAATGAAGAAATAAACATAGGCAGATGCATTGATTCGTTGAAAGGGGTTGCAGATGAAATCATTGTCATGGATTCAAATTCTACAGATAAAACCAAGGAGATTTGCATGCAAAAAGGGGTGCGTTTTATTTCCCAAACTTGGCTGGGTTACGCCGCTCAAAAGAACCAATTGAATGCATTGGCTCAATACGAAATGATTTTGTCCATAGATGCCGATGAAGCGCTGACAGAGCGCCTAAAGGAATCCATTTTGGAATTGAAAAAAAAGGAAATTATTGGCGTATACGCCATCAACCGAATCACCAATTATTGCGGAAAGTGGATCAAACATTCTGGATGGTATCCCGACGTAAAAACCAGGCTTTTTCCAAAAGAAACCTCACGTTGGGAAGGGGACATCGTTCATGAAGAATTGATTTTTGACCCAATGTACACCCCGATTATGTTGAGCGGTGATTTGGCTCATTATTCCTATGTTTCCCACAAACAACATCGATCCCGTGCAGACCATTACTCTCGTTTAACGGCAAAGAAATATGTGGAGCAAAACAAAAAGGTTTTTTGGTTGCAACCTGAAATCAGCGGAATCTTTCGATTCTTAAAAATGTTTGTGCTAAAATGTGGGTTTTTAGACGGCCTGAGTGGTTTTCACATTGCCAGGATCAGCGCGATGTCGAATTTATACAAATACCAAGTGGTAAAACAATTGTACCGTGAATCCAAGTAACATCCATAGAATCATTGTTTCCAGAACCGATGGCATTGGCGATGTAATGTTAACCTTACCGATGTGTATATGGTTGCGAAATTCTTTTCCGAGTGCAACCCTTGTTTATCTGTGTAAAAAATATACCAGTCCCGTCGTTCTTAGCTTTGCGCCAATAAATGAAATTCTTATTCTGGAAGATTTGATAGCGTTAACCCAACAGGAAAGGAAGAAAAAATTGTCGGCAGACATACTCATTCACGTGTTTCCAAATAAAACGATTGCTTCCTGGGGGCTTTTTGCTGGAATTCCTCATAGAATTGGGACGAGTCACAGATGGTATCATACCTTTTTTTGTAACCACCGTCCATCCTTTACCCGTCTGCACTCACCCTTACACGAAGCGCAATTAAATTTTCATTTGCTGAAACCCCTCGGATTGCAAGAAATTCCTGATTTTGAGTCCATAAATGAGGTTTCTGCTCAGTTTCGCCCCTCCAACGAATCCATTCCCGCGTTTTCTAACTATGTCATCCTTCATCCATTATCACAAGGCAGTGCAATGGAATACCCGCTTGAAAAATACGAGCAGTTGGCAAGTGAATTGGTAAAACAGGGTAAAACAGTCTTGATAACAGGAACGAGTCAAGAGCGCATGCGAATAGAGGGTAGATTTGCAAACTTTCCGAATGTCCACAACTTGATGGGAGAACTCTCCTTGAGCCAGTTGGTCTTGCTCATTCAAAATGCCTATGCTTTAATTGCTTGTTCTACGGGCCCATTACACATTTCAGGGGCGCTCAACGTGAAAACAATAGGTTTGTTCTCCGCTCGAAAACCCATTCACCCGGGAAGATGGAAACCCTTAGGTACCGATTCTCATGCCCTGGTCTTTGATGCGGGTTGTGTGAAATGTGAACAAGGAGAACCCTGTGATTGCATTCAAAACATTAACACAACTGAAATCCTTGATTGTGTTTTCAAATAATACCTTTCTTCTTTCTTTGTCTACAGGTCTGTTCCTTTTCTTTTTGTCTCAGCAACAAGAATTGTGTTATGTGGTTTTGTCTACCGTTGGCGTTTTTACCTATTATTCCAATCGTTTGAAAATCAACAGCAAACGATTCTTTGGGCTTTTGTTTTTTGTAGTTCTCTCCTTTTTATGGAATCAAGAAATCCTATCTTTTTTTTCAGTGCTACATCTTTCCGCTGCGGCATTGGCCGCTTTTTTCTATGTGCGAAAAGATAAAAGCCTTAGGGAGATTCCTTCGTTAAAAGCATATTACATTGCATTGGTGTGGACGCTTGTTTGTCAGGGAGCGAAACCCAATGTGTCTCTGACACAATACCTGCTCAATGCACTGGTGTTTTTAGGTTTTTTCTTCATGCTCGCTGTGGCTTCCGATGTGAAGGACCGTGACAAAGATCCAATGAGGCTTAGGACCCTTCCTCAAGTTTATTCTTGGAATTTTTTAAGAAGATTGTTTTTCACCTTGTCCGCGGTTAACTTGATTGTCACCTATTTTTGGTTACCAACGGTGGCTTTAGGGATGGCTTTCGCTGGACTGTATATTTTGATTCGGTGTTTGGTTCATTCTAGATTCCCAAAATCTTTTGACCTCGACTTGGCGATTTTTTGCTTTGCAATCGGCATGGGAATTCAGAATAATAAAACCCCTATTGTCGCTACTTTTCTATCTTTGCCTCATTAATTTAACTTATGGAACTTGACTTTAAATCCCTCGCGCTAAAATGGCAGAAAAACTGGACAGATACCCAAGCGTATAAAGTTGAAATCCAGCCGGGAAAGCCTAAATATTATGTGTTGGACATGTTTCCTTATCCCTCGGGCGCAGGATTGCATGTCGGGCATCCCCTCGGATACATCGCTTCAGACATTGTCGCTCGCTATAAAAGAATGAATGGATTTAATGTTCTCCATCCAATGGGGTATGATTCCTTCGGTCTGCCCGCTGAACAATATGCCATTCAAACAGGACAACATCCTGCAAAAACAACGGAACAAAATGTAAAACGATACCGAGAACAAATGGATCAATTGGGGTTTTCCTTTGATTGGTCGCGTTCCGTCCAAACTTCAGATCCTGGCTATTATAAGTGGACACAGTGGATTTTTAAACGGTTTTTCAATGCTTATTATGACACAAAGCTCCTTAAAGCAAGGGATATATCGGACCTTATTTCTCAGTTTGAATCCGAGGGCAATGTGAATGTAGAGGCATATACAGAATACAATGAATTTTTTACTGCTACAGATTGGAAAGCATTTTCAGCATCTGACAAGGAAAACATCCTTCAGCATTATCGCCTTGCCTATTTATCCGATGTTTGGGTAAATTGGTGTCCTACCCTTGGAACCGTTTTAGCCAACGATGAAGTCGTTAACGGGACATCTGTAAGAGGTGGCCATCCCGTCGAACAGAAAAAAATGAGGCAATGGTCCATGCGGATTAAGGCATACGCCGAAAGATTGCTTGAAGGGTTAAACAATATCGATTGGAGCGATTCCATAAAAGACCAACAAAAAAACTGGATTGGTAAATCGGAAGGGGCGCTTATTTCCTTTGAAATGGCAGAGGCCAACTTACCTGCCATCCAGGTTTTTTCAACCCGTCCGGACACCATTTTTGGGGTGAGCTTCCTGGTCTTGGCTCCGGAAAATCCAATTGTGGAAATACTGACTCCCCCAGAATGTAAAGCTTCCGTCCTGCAATACCAAAAGGAAGTTTCCTTGAAGTCAGAAAGAGAACGCTTGACAGAAATTAAAAATCAAACAGGGGTTTTTACTGGAGCGTATGTCATTCACCCTTTCTCAAAAGAAAAAGTTCCGGTTTGGATTGGCGACTATGTTTTGGCCAATTATGGAACAGGTGCAGTCATGGCCGTCCCTGCAGGCGACCAGCGTGATTATGATTTCGCCATGAAGTTTAACTTACCAATCCCGTCCATTTTTGAAAACTGTGATTTAACACAGGGCGCTGTTGTCGATAAAAAAGCAATTCTATGCAACGCTTCTTTTTTAGATGGATTGACCTATGCCGAAGCAACGCCAAAAGTCTTGGATGCCTTGGAAAAAATAGGGCAGGGAATACGCAAAATCAACTATCGATTGAGGGATGCGGTGTTTTCACGTCAACGCTATTGGGGAGAACCTTTTCCGGTGTATTATGACCTGGAAATCCCAAGGTTGGTCGAAGACCGAGATTTACCGGTTGAATTACCTAAAATTGATGCGTTCTTGCCCACAGAGGAAGGCGAACCCCCACTCGCAAGAGCCCAAAAAACGGATTGGAATGTTCATTTGGGCGACCGAATGGAATTCAACACAATGCCCGGTTGGGCAGGCAGTTCTTGGTATTTTTTGAGGTACTTGGATCCAAAATGTGAAGAAGGATTGGCATCGAAAGAATCAATGGATTATTGGAAAAATGTTGATTTATATATTGGCGGTAATGAACACGCTACCGGACATTTGCTTTACGCACGTTTTTGGACAAAATTTCTGTGTGATTTAGGCATCGTTCCCTTCGATGAACCTTTCAAAAAGCTCATTAACCAGGGTATGATTTTAGGAAGAAGCAGCTATGTATATCGTCTAAAAGCTAAAAACACCTTCGTTTCTCATGGTTTGAAAGAAGCCCATGAATGTTTTCCGGTCCATGTGGACATCGCATTGGTAGAAAATGATTTGTTAAATCTTGAAGGGTTTAAAAATTGGTTGCCGGAATACAAAAACGCAGAATTTATCTTAGAACCAAATGGCACCTATGTCTGTGGGTATGAAGTGGAGAAAATGTCAAAATCTAAATTCAATGTTCAAACCCCTGACGAATTGGTAGAAAAGTATGGTGCAGATACTTTGAGAATGTATGAGATGTTCCTTGGCCCCATTGAACAAAGTAAACCTTGGGACATCAAAGGCATCACTGGGGTACATGGCTTTTTAAAGAAATTTTGGCGCTTGTACCATAGCAATGGAGTCTTTGGGCTCTCCGAAGAAACGCCTACCTCCGAAGAATGGAGAGTCTTACACAAAACAATCAAAAAAGTACGCGAAGACATTGATCGGTTCTCATTAAACACCGTTGTGTCATCGATGATGATAGCCGTCAACGAACTGACCGACTTAAAATGCAATAAAAAGCAAATTCTTACGGACCTCAATCTTCTTTTGGCGCCATACGCACCTTACATTACAGCAGAAATTTGGGAAAAAATAGCGGGCAAAAACACCTTGATCAATGATGCCAAATTCCCCGAATTTGATGAGTCCTACCTGGTAGAGTCTACCTTTTCTTATCCGATTTCTTTTAATGGAAAAATGAGGTTTACGGTCGAGTTGGACCTTTCATTGGACATCAAAGAAATTGAAAAGTTGATCCTAAACATGGAGGAAACTAAAAAATGGTTGGATGGCAAAGTTCCTAAGAAAATGATTATTGTGCCTGGGAGAATTGTAAATGTGGTGATTTAAAAACAGCAATCATCGAGGGGATATTTAAGATGGGTTCTACGAGATGAGCTATTTTGCTTTTATGAATTCCAATTTGAGCCCCTCCACAGTAAATAGCCAACTCCGGGTATTGCTTCCGCAATTGTTGAAAGTAGTTGCAAATGAATTTCTCATCTACCGAAGTTAACCAAGAGCTCATTATGCCGCGCGGCTGAACTTTTTCTATGCACAAAAGAAGCGACTCATATGGAAGGCTTTGGCCTAAATATACCGTATGGATGCCCTCATTTCTTAGTAAAAAGTGATAGAACAAGAGGCTTATTTCATGCCACTCATGTTCAGGAAGATACAACAATACGGGTGGTACGTTGGTACTAGGAATGGCGAGGTTGTCTATTTCACGAATGATTTTTTGACGGATTAAACTCGAAATGAAATGCTCCTGTGCATGATTGATTGTTCCGGTCAACCACATAACCCCAATGCGGTCAAAGAAAGGAATCAAGTGTTGTATAAACGCATTCTCTAAACCATGTGTTTTGATGAGCTGGGCTAGGGTGTCGCGAAAAATTTGTTCATCCATTTCCACGAGCGCCATAATCAGGTTTTCAATGGTCGCATTCGATTCTTTCTTCAAATGAATTTCTTGGATGGTGTTTTTCATTTCAACGGCAGACATCTCGGCAATCCTAGAAATTTTAATCCCATGTTGATTTAACATCCGAATGCCTAATAAATAGACCAATTCTTCATCTGAGTACATTCGGATTTGTGTTTCAGACCGTTCAGGTTTTAAAATGCCATAACGCGACTCCCAAATGCGAATCGTATGCGCTTTAATGCCTGTTAGAATTTCAATGTCTTTTATTTTGTAGCTTGCCATGTTGGGGTTGTTAACATTCTAAAAGGCAAGTTGTTCACTATCAAAGTTAGATTTACCTTTGCGTCATGAAAATGAGCACCGTTACGTTTGTAGTTTCCAATACAGATTATAAGAATTGTCCTAAGGATGAAAGACCCGAGTTTGCTTTCATTGGAAGGTCAAACGTAGGTAAATCATCGCTAATCAACATGTTGACCGGGCAGAAAAAATTAGCAAAAACCTCATCAACCCCTGGTAAAACCCAATTGATCAATCACTTCATTGTGAATGACCAATGGTACCTTGTTGATTTACCCGGGTATGGCTATGCGAAGGTTTCGAAAAATCAACGAAACCAATGGCAAAAATTCATTTCACAATACCTATTGCATCGAGAAAATTTGATCTCCATCTTCGTATTAATTGATGCCAGGCTGGAGCCCCAAACCATTGACCTCGACTTTTTGACTTGGTGTGGAAAAAACAACATTCCCTTTGCCATGATTTTTACCAAAATGGATAAATTATCAAGCGCAGAGCTTCAAAGAAACATTACAAAATACCAATCCGAATTGCTGAAATCCTGGGAGGAAGTACCCCCGTTCTTTGTTACCTCAAGTACAACGAGTTTCGGCAAAGAAAATGTGTTGGAATACATAAACGATGTATTGGTAGCTTTAAAACAAGGAAAATAGGTATTGAATTTTCAGGTCTAATACATTATTTTTGTAACAAACGAATACAATGGGAAGAGCTTTTGAATATAGACGTGCAGCAAAAGAAAAGCGCTGGGATAAAATGTCTAAAATGTTTCCTAAACTGGGAAAAGCCATTACAATGGCGGCAAAAGAAGGGGGCACAGATCCGGCAATGAATGGAAAACTTCGCACAGCCATCCAGAATGCGAAATCTGAAAACATGCCTAAGGACAACATTGAATCTGCCATCAAACGTGCAAATCAAAAGGACCTTGCAAGTTTTTTAGAAGTGAATTATGAAGGCAAAGGTCCGCATGGCGTTTTGGTTTATGTAGAATGTGCGACGGACAACCCGACCCGTACCGTTGCCAATGTGAAATCCTATTTCAACAAGGCCGGAGGCGCCGTTGTACCCAATGGTTCGATGGAATTTATGTTCGCCAGAAAAAGTGTTTTTGAAATAAACAAAACCGAAAACATTGACATTGAAACCTTAGAATTGGAACTCATTGATGCCGGTTGTCAAGAAATCGAAGTGGAAGAGGACCTTGTCATTATCTATGGAGATTACACTGCTTTTGGAACGCTTGCAAAAACGTTGGAAGACATGAACCTTGAAGTTCAAAAAGCAAGCCTAAAACGCATCCCAACTTCACCCGTTGATTTCACGGAAGAACAACTCAATGACATCGAAAAAATGCTTGATAAAATCGAAGACGATGACGATATTCAGCAAGTGTTTACAAACATTGCTTAAGGGGCAATAATTAAAATAAACCTGCGTTTAGTCGCGTCGAAATATGAATAAAAAACACCGTTATCTTTGGTTTTTCCTCAGTGTTTTGCTGCTCTTTGCATGCTCGACTCAAAAAGATGCATTCTTAAACAGAACCTATCACGGTATGACGGCAAAGTACAATGGATATTTCAATGCCAATGAATTGCTAATCCTCTCCGTTGCCAATTTCGAGAAGTCAAGAAAAGAAGATTTTTACCAAGTATTACCGATTCAACCCGCCCCCAACCTAGAGGAATCAAAAGCCATGTATGCGGCAATTGATACGGCCGTAGTTAAATGCTCCAAAGTAATCCGTAACCACTCCATGCCCTCCGCTGAATTTGCAAAAGAAGCAGAATACAATCCTTGGATTGATGAAAATTGGATGACCATCGGAAAGGCGTTTTATTACCGAAGAGAGTATGAGAAAGCACTGAAAAATTTTCAATTTGTCAAACGGTTTTTTCAAAAAGACCCTTCAAAATACATTTCAGAACTTTGGATGGCCAAAATTTACATCGAACAAAACCGCCTCACCGAGGCAAAATCTATTTTGGATGAGTTGCAGTTAAGTGCGCTTGAACAAAAGAAGAAAAATTTCAAAAGTCGATTTGTCAACAAAAAGAAACTTCAAAAAGAAGATGACTTTAAGCCAGAAATGAACCAAAAAATTCAATTCGAAATTTTTAAAACCACTGCCGACCTTTACGTCCGCAAAAAACAACCGGATGTAGCCATTTTCTCGCTTTCGGAAGCCATCAAAAGATGCAAAAACAAAAAGGAAAAAACACGCCTAAGTTTTATTTTAGGACAACTCTACCAATCCAATAATAACATTGATTCAGCCATTATCGCTTTTAACCATGCGATCTCACCAGCCGCCCTTTATGACATAAGTTTTAATGGGAAACTTAACAGTGCTATGTTGGGCTCTACTGCAAAAGACACAAAGGCCCTTGAAAAAATGTTGCGAGATGCAAAGAATGCACCTTTTAAAGATCAAATCTATTATGCCAAAGCACAGGTAGAACAAAACAAAGGCAATCTCCCCATCGCGAAATCCTACCTTACCCTTTCCGCTTTTTATTCCACGGCAAATAAACGTCAAAAGGCGCGTTCCTATGAAAAATTAGGCGACATCTCCTTTTCAGAAAAATCATACCTAAACGCTCAGAAGTATTACGATTCATGCGCCAAAGCCATGCCTGAAGATTACCCAAATGCAGAAGTGATTCGTTCCAAGGCAACAAAGCTTGCAAATTTGGTTGCCGCCATGGAAATTGCACAATATGAAGACAGCGTGCAACGCATTTCTAAAATGAGTGATAAAGACCAAACGGCTTTTATCAAAGATGTCATCAAGCAAATGAAAGAAGATGCCCAAAGACGAAAAGAACTTGAAGCTGCAAAAATGAGGGCCCTTCAAGACCAGGCAAATGGAAATGCCCAACCAGGACAAGGGGGCAAATGGGTTTTCAATAACCAAAAATTGAGAGATGAAGGATATGCTGATTTCCGCAAGCAATGGGGAGACAGGAAAAACGAAGACGATTGGCGTCGCGCTGGAAAAATGGGAGGTGTCAATGAAAACCTTACCCCAGAAGATTCCTTAAACAATTTGGCGAACAATGCCACACCTTCAGAAAAGAACACAGACACCTTAGATGTTGAAAGCTTGCGTAAAAACCTGCCCCTAACAGACAGCTTATACAATTTGTCCGTACGCAAAGAAATTGAAGCGAGGTACACCGCAGGTTCACTTTACAAAGAATTGCTTAATGAGAATGCCCTAGCTGCAGAACAATATGCCATGGTTATTGATGAAAACACAAGAAACCTAACAGATTTGTCTTCTGCATTTCAATTGTTCAAATTAAATGAAAACAATGCCGCCGCGGCAGAAAAATATAAGGCACACATTCTGAAAAATTACCCAAATTCAGATGTCGCAAATTATTTTAAAGATCCGGATTTCTTTCAAAAAGTAAAGGAAAATAAAATAAAGTCAGAAAAAGAATACCTCGCGGCTTTGCATGATTATGAAATGCGAGAATATCGAAAGGTTATTGAAACCACAGAACCCATTGTGCTAAATGACAAAACCAATGCATTTCGCGCTGAGTATATGTTGCTTAACGCAATGGCCTTGGGTCAAATCACAGCGGACAAACAACTCCTTGTCCCAAAATTGAAAAACCTAATCGACGAGAAGCAAGGAACCCCTCAAGCCATCAGAGCAAAGGAACTTTTAGATATTTTGGCCAAGGGAACGTCTAAATTCGAAGCATATAAACCAAAATCCAACGGAATGTTTGTCTACAATGATTCTGTTCCTCAATTGATTTTAGTCTTGTTGGATGAAGAAGAAGATGTGGAAGATTTGAAATCAGAAGTTTCGGATTTTGTCACCAAAGTATACAAGAAAAGCAAACTGAAAATCACAACTGCCATGACATTGAAGGAGACAAAAATGGTCTTGGTATCGGATTTAAAAGGCGTTTCGGCAGCGCAAGATTTTATTAATTTATACAAGTCTTCTTTTGAGCAATTGGGTGATTTTCAAAACAATAAAATCAAAATAATTACCCAGGAAAACTTGAAAAAGTTGATCGAATCCGATAACTTTGAAGCGTACAACCAATTTTACGACCTCAACTATTAGTCTATGTTAAAAAGAAAGGATTTTTTCAACAGCACTGCCCAATATGAAGAAAGTACAGATTTCAATAGAATTGTTGCAGGAACAGAATTAAATGGTGACATCGTATCCGATTCAAATTTTATTTTGGAAGGTGAAATGAATGGTAATCTTTCTTGCTCTGGTAAAGTTTCCATTGGCCCTACAGGAAAAATCAATGGTAATTTGGTTTGTTTAAATGCAGAAATTGACGGCGCAATCGATGGGGAACTGACCATTGAAAACCTACTAACCTTAAATGCCACAGCACGCATAAAAGGAGACATTCAAACCACAAAATTGGTCATTCAAGAAGGGGCGATTTTCGAAGGCTCTTGTGTTATGAAATCACAGTCCATTCCGACTACCTTTACCGCTGATGTAAATTTGGATGACTGATTCCAATCCCAAAAAAAGTAAATTTTCTAACTTTATTCAATACTCCTCCTTGGGCTTTCAAATGTTGGCCTTCATGGCTATCTTGGGATATGCCGGCTATTATATGGATCAAACATTTAAAATTAAAGAATCTTATTTTACCATATTGGGTTTGATGTTAGGCGTTATATCCTCAACCATTTATGTGATTATGTCATTGAAAAAATTAAACAAATAACCTTGAAATATTTTCTCTTTTTGGCACCCTTTTGGATTTTGGTTGCATCCATCAGCCTGTTGGTTTTTCCTGCCACCTCAAGGTATTTTCAATTCGCGCTGGGTTTTAACCTGTTGCAACATCTTATTTACGTCGCAATATTTTACCTCCCCTTTAAAAAGAAAAAAGTAAAGATTGTAACCCCTTTCATCTCCCTTTCAGCCCTTCAGTTTTTTTCGTTCCTATTCGCGTTGATGGGAATGCTCGTTCTCAACATAGATGTGATGTACTTGTTTCATGGGATGTGGATTTTCTTCGGTTTATTGACCATGCAAATTGTCCAAATCACCAAGCATTTAAAATTGCTTGAAAAACCCTTGGATAAGCAATTGTAGGTTGTCAAACGCGGCAAAACTCAAGGCTTCATAGGTGTCGTCAATGTCGTGATAGTGCTTGTTTGGTCCCATCGTATAAAAAAAGAAGGCAGGAACACCCTTTTCTGAAAATGGATAATGGTCGGAATTGGCAGCCTTTCCCCTAACTTTTATTTGGGGCAACATTCCCAAGGAGTCATTCAAATGGGTCAACCGCTCGAATGCATCTTTGTGAACGGCTCCGTTCACCACGGTAATGCCTTCCTCACCACTTCCCATAATGTCGACATTTAAAAGAAACGATAGGCTAGCTAAAGGAACCCTCGGGTGATTCGTGAAAAATTGTGAGCCAAGCAACCCTGCCTCTTCACCGGCAAAAGCAATCAACAGGACATTGTGATTTTTCAACGGATATTTATGAAAATAAGCGCCCAAGGATAGCAACATGGCAACGCCGCTTGCATTGTCATTTGCACCTGGGAAATAGGTATTTTTCCCCATACCGCCTAAGTGGTCGTAATGGGCTGTTATCGCCAAATACTTCTCTGATTTCTCAAGGGAAGGAATTACGCCTACAATGTTATTCACCTCGTAATTGCTTAGCATTTGATTTGCCAGGTTGATTGAAACTGTTTTTCCCAATTCCATCGTTGGGTCAATCTTTATTTGCAGGTAAGGAAAATCAAAACAGGTGTCTGCAACTGACCATGTTAATTTTTCCGACGTAAATTCCATTACGGGCTGTACTTCCCGGGCGATTTGCTCCAGTTTTCTTAGGATGCGCTTTAAACTGTCCTTGTCTTTGACTTCCGAAGTTTTGAAAGCAATGGCTTCAAGCGGTAACTGATCAACGCGGGTATTCCTAGCATAGGAAAGAACCTCTGATGCGCTTAACCACTTAAGGGTCAAGGTGGCATCGCGCATTCCACCACTTTTAGGGTGAACGATAAAATCCTTTCCCGGTGTAAGTTGGTTTTCTCCATATCGAATTGCACAAGCGTTGGGGAAGGTGTTGACATCCACAAGAAAGGGTTGTTTATATGCTCCGGCTATGGAGGCAATGCCGATTTTTTTAAAGGATTTTTGTAGGTAATTCCCTGCACGGTTGCATCCATTTCGCACGTAGCCTCGGCCATGGTATTTTTGATTGGTTAGCTGTTGAACTGTTTTGCGAGCATCAAAATTTTGCAATGGTTGGCAAAGGACAGAACCTTTTAAACATAAGAACAGTCCTGCAAGGGAAAGTGATCGCTTAAGGTTGCGCATGCGAGGCAAAAACTTTTTCAACAAACTTGGTGAGGATCTCTTTGTTCGATTTTTCCCATTTATGTTTTTCTGAAAGAAATTTCAAATGTTTAATGGCGTCCTCTATGTTTTTTGCGCCTTCCAACGCTTTGATTGCGAACGAGAATTCTTCGCTAGACCCATCAAACATTAAATTGATGTATTGCAATTTCTCCTTCAAGGTATAATTTCCAGTGAGCGGGCTGACATTTAATTTTGCGTTAGTGAAGACATTTAAAATTTCTTGAAGGTCAAGATTGACCTCGTCACTGACTTCGCTTACTTGACGTGCAAACATTTCGAGTTCGGAATCAACGGACGCTTCAAGGGTTGATTCTACTTCCAAGGCTTTCGTTTCCAATGGGATTTCCGTTTGATGCATTGTGTTTGTAAAGGGTGCCGTATTTTCTTTGGCGAACAATCCACTGGACATTTCGTTTTCTTCTTGCGCATCGGAATCTGAAAGGTCGAAAACAGGAGCGGAAGGCGTTTCCACTTCAACGATGGATGCTTTGTAAGCGCTGTAGCGAACAATGTAGAGTTTTTCTAAGAGAATTTGAGCTTGGTTTACAGCGTTGTCTAAATGACTCAAATTGGCAGTGCCTGCTTCAATTTGCTCAATTTCAAGTGCCAAAGATTGAATCAAAGATTTCATAGTTCCCGAGGGTTTAAATAGTAATTGCGGTTTCAAAACAAAATTAAGAACATATCCATCCGACAAACCTCACGGTTAATTATTTAATTCAATTATTTTTGTTCAAAACCTACATATGTTTTTAGAGCAATTTCCCACTGAAAGTAAAATGAACGGCTGGATTGAGGTCATTTGTGGTTCAATGTTTTCAGGAAAAACCGAAGAGTTGATTCGAAGGGTCAAACGAACGCAATTTGCCAATCAAAAAATGGTGTTATTCAAGCCTGAAATTGACAACAGATACAGTGACGAGGCCGTCGTTAGCCATCAAGGAACTGCGCTCCAATCGATCATCGTTAAACACTCCTCAGAAATATTGAAACAAGTTGGCGATGAACAAATTGTTGCCATTGATGAGGCCCAATTTTTTGACGAAGGATTGGTAGAAGTTTGTTCAATTTTGGCAGGTAAGGGGATTCGTGTGATTTGTGCAGGGTTAGACATGGATTATATGGGAAACCCATTTGGTCCAATGCCGGCATTGTTAGCCGTAGCTGAATATGTCACCAAAGTCCATGCAATTTGTTTGTCCTGTGGAAACCTAGCGCAGTTTTCATACCGCTTTGATGAAGCCCAAGAACAAGTTCTACTTGGCGCTGTTGAGCGTTATAAGCCTCTGTGCAGATCGTGCTTTAATTCACATAAAAATTGAACCTAAATCTACCCGTTTCCAGAATTATTGAGGTCATTTCGCCCATCCAAATCGTTGGGGAGTGCCACGGATGGGTACGATTTATTTCAGTAGACACCCGTAAGTTACACGATACAACCATGGGATGCTTTGTTGCCTTACAAGGAAGCTTTCGACATGGCATACAATTTTTAAACGAAGCCTATGACAAAGGTGCGCGTTGTTTTATTAGCGATGTTCCACCCGTTGAGTTTTACGAAGACGCTTGTTATTTGATGGTAGAGGACGCGCTTTGGGCGCTCCAAGAAATTGCCCGTCAACATAGGTTGTCATTCAACTATCCCGTAGTCGCCATCACAGGAAGCCAAGGCAAAACAACCGTTAAGGAATGGCTTTACGAATTGCTTCAGACGGAGAATAATGTGGTAAGAAGTCCAAAAAGTTACAATTCTCAATTGGGCGTTGCCCTATCGCTCTTGGAAATGCATGCAGGTGCCGATGTCGCCTTGATTGAGGCAGGAATTTCTAAGCCCAATGAAATGGACGAACTCATCCGGATGATTTCCCCTACACATGCCATTCTAACCAACATAGGGTCTGCCCATTTGGAAAATTTTGAATCAGAAAATCAACTCAAAACGGAAAAAATTAAAATCCTTAAGGCCGCTCAATTTGCGTATTCCGCTGTTGACCTTTTCGACGTTGATTTTGAATATGAAGCGTTGATGCCCCAAAACGCACATCCCGAAATAGCATCTTTAAAATTCAAAGACCCTTCGAGTTTTCATTGCGCGGCCATCGCCATCAACTTTATAAAATCTGTGCAATGGGTAACCCAACCCTTGTCGGAAGCGGTTTCAAAATTGAACCGTTTGGCATTGAGAATGGAAACATTTAATGGCAAGAACAATTCCATTGTCATAAATGATGCATATAACTTAGATACGGATGCGCTCCGGTTTTCACTTGAATACATGCAGACCTTTGGTCGTACCCGTTCACATTGCGTATACATAGGCTTGGATTCTGAAAGCTATGCAAATAAAGGCAAAATTGAATCATTGGTTTTGGAATACTCCCCAGATCATATGTTCGTTGACCTTGTTTCTAATCTCCCAGTATCCATCCCTGAAAATGCGGTGGTTTTAATCAAGGGCACGCGTAAATCAGGAATGGAAAAATTTGCAGCGCGTTTGCGTGAAAAACAACACCAAACAAAACTGGAAATCAATTTTACGGCACTTCGGCATAATTTGGTTTATTTTAAATCCTTGTTGGCCCCAGGGGTTAAAATGTTGGCAATGGTAAAATCCCAATCTTATGGGACGGGGTTGGAAAAAATGGCAGCTTTCCTTGAAGGGCAAGGAATTGATTATTTGGGAGTTGCGTATACCAACGAAGGGGTTGAGCTTAGGAAGTATGGCATTAAAACCCCAATTTTAGTGATGAATGCGGACCAGGATAGCTATGCCGATTGTATTGCCTATCAACTTGAACCCAGTATTTATTCTTTCAAACAATTGGATTTATTCATTCGTGTGGTAATCGAATCTGACGTTGAGCAAGCCGCAATTCATGTTAAACTTGATACCGGAATGCGCCGCTTAGGGTTTGAGCCAAGTCAACTTAAAACCATTTTAGAAATCTGCCAAGCCCAACCTGAGGTTTACATCAAAGGGGTATATTCCCATTTGGCCGCCTCTGGTGGAACAGAACACAAGGACTTTACTGAAAGCCAAGTGGAAAGATTTACGGCCTGTGTTGCAATGATTGAAAAGGAACTCCCTCACCCCATATTGAAACACTTGGTAAACACGGATGGCGTAATTCAATATCCAAACGCTCATTTTAACATGGTACGTATCGGTATCGGTATGTTTGGTCTGGCTGATAAGCGAACGGAAGGCTCACTCAAATCCGTCGTGACTTGGAAAAGTGTCGTATCACAAATCAAAGAAATTCAAGTGGGAGAAAGCGTTGGATACAATCGAAGTTTTATTGCCAGCCGTAACCAAACCATAGCCATTGTACCCGTGGGATATGGCGACGGGTTTCCGCGTTCCTTGAGCAATGGAAAGGGGTGTGTCTACATTCAAAATCATCCGTGCCCAACGGTGGGTATGGTTTGTATGGATATGCTCATGATAGATGTTACCGGTCTTGAAGTTGAAGAAGGCGATCCTGTGATTCTGTTTGAAAACAATGTGCAGTTATCCGCATTCGCTGCGCAAGCAACGACAATACCCTATGAAATTCTCACCTCCATTTCTCAAAGAATCCATAGGACCTATATTAGTGAATAATTGCTAATTTTGCCCTATGCTTAAGATGTCAGGAAAGGTATTGGCATCCAAAGAAATTGTTTTTCAATTTTATTTATTCCTTCGGTGAAAGACGCTTTACAATCTCAACTTTTTGGATTGGTCAAGAAACAATTAAATCCAGAAGAATCTCTTGGGTTTATCGTTAGCGACCTCTTGTCAATAAGCATGGATGCTGCCTATAGACGAATCCGACTGGAAACCCCACTCACCATTCAAGAAACGAAAAAACTTTGCACGCACTATAACATCTCCTTTGACGCCCTCATTCAATTGTCGGAAGGGAATGTCCTTTTCAATTATACCCCCCTGGAATTGTACGACTTTTCTTTGGAGAACTATTTGGAAGGAATCTTGCAAGGCTTTACGCGGTTAAGAGCACTTAAAGACCCAAAGGCCTATTTGACCATCAATAATGTCCATTTCTTTCAAGCCTTAAATTTTCCTCAACTGATTCGTTTTCGTCTTTATTTCTGGGCACAAACCCACCTGTTGATACCATCTTATCAAAATGCCAAATTTAAACACGAAAAAATAAGCGAAAAGGCATTTGATTTGGGTAGACAAATTCTTCAATCTTATAATCAAATTGAGACAGTTGAAATTCTTGACATCGATATGATGAAGGGTTTTTTGCGACAAATACTTTATTACCTCGAAACACAAATGTTTGAGGATCCGAGTTATGCGATTTTTCTGGTGGAAAGGGTTGAGGCTTTATTGGCCCATTATCAAAATCAAATTTCGGTTGGGAAAAAGTACATGTTTGGAACGGAACCGCCTGCCCGGGGAAACCATTTGGAAGTTTTTGTTAATGACACGATAAATACAGACGCAACTTTTTTATATGAAAACGACGGCATGAATGGCGTTTATTTAACCCATAACATTATGAGTTATCTTCACACTACGGATGAAGCTTATGTGAGGGATACCAAAAGCATCATAGATAGACAGATTTCGAATTCAAGTAAAATAAGTGAAACCAACTTAAAACAAAGGACCACTTACTTTAACGAACTAGGTAAGATGGTGAGTGAGTTTAAAAACCAAGTAGAGACTTTAATAAATCGATAAAGTGAAAGGAAAGATATTAATTACCGGTGCAGATGGAATGTTAGGCGCAAGTATTTGTCGCGAAGCACTTCAACAAGGATACGAGGTTAAAGCGATGATACAACCCGGCAGGAATGTGCCTGTATTGGATGGTTTGCCCCTCGAAAAGACCCCAGCGGATTTGTTAGATAAGGACTCAATGGAACGAGCGGTTCAAGGGTGTGATTACATTATCAATGTGGCTGCCTATACTTCCATATGGCCAAGACGGGAAGCGCTGCATTGGAAGGTAAATTTTGACGGTGTGAAAAACCTAGTAGCTGCCTCTAAAAAACACCACATCAAAGGGTTTGTGCAAATTGGTACGGCCAATTCATTTAGCCATGGACCGATGGATGCCCCAGGGGATGAAAACACACCTTTTCTTAGTGAAGTATTTAAAATGGATTACGTAGACAGTAAGTACGCTGCGCAAAGTTTCCTATTGGAGGAGCATGAAAAAAATGGTTTCCCCGCCGTCGTGGTCAACCCAACGTTCATGGTGGGTCCTTTTGATACGGGTCCGAGTTCAGGAAAAATGATCATGGAGCTTTTCAAAGGAAACATACCCGGTTTTGCCTCCGGAGGGAAGAATTTTGTCTGTTCCTTGGACGTGGCTGTAGCTGCAGTAAACGCCCTTCAATTAGGTAGAAAAGGAGAATGTTACATCGTAGGAAATGAAAACCTCACGTTTGATGCGTACTTTCGTAAAGCTTGCAATGTGCGTGGAATCCCATTTAAATTAAGACGGGTTCCCAATGTTCTTTTGTTACTTGTCGGTGCCGTAAATTCGATTTTTGCACGTCTTTTTTCAAAAAAACCAAACTTAAGTTTTTCCATGGCACAACTTGCAACGGTTGAGCAGTATTATTCAGTGGAAAAAGCAAGAAAAGAACTCGCCTTGCCAAGCACACCGATCGAGACGGCCATTGAAATATGTTTGCAATGGTGGAAAGAAAACAATTATATTGACTGATTTTATGTACACAATTCCCATAGATTTTCATTTGGATTCCAATGCCGCCAAAGCGATTACGGCTATTTTTTGTGCGCTTATCGGCTTTTCAACGTTTTGGTTCCTGTCCAAATCAGCCGCCATCAAAGCCTGGTTTTTTAAGAAATACGCCCACGACCTTGCCTGTAGAAAACACATCTTTTTCACTAAATACATGGGCTTTCTCTGGATGGGTATTTTACCCTTGCTTACGATGCTTTGTCTCTTCCCCGATGATTCATTAGGATATTTTGGGTTGAATGGCAGGAAGGATACCCTATTGTTTTCTTTGGTTTGGACCTTAGGCCTTTCCATATTGGTCATCCCAATGGCATATTTTTCAGCGAAAAAACCCAAAAACCTGGTAAACTACCCGCAAATTCGAGCGAAAAATTGGGACCGCAAAACCTTTTATATCAATTTATTGGGCTGGGCAATTTACCTTTTTGGATACGAACTTTTGTTCCGTGGTGTTTTGTTATTTCCACTTGCAGAGACCCTTGGGATCTGGCCAGCCATCGCCATAAACATTGCCTTGTATGCCGCAACCCATATTCCTAAAGGACTCGACGAAACCATCGGGGCCGCCCCCCTGGGATTGGTATTGTGCATCCTAACCTTGCAAAGCGGCAACATTTGGATTGCATTTTTGGTGCATGTTGCATTGGCGTGGACCAACAGTTTGACCGCACTTCGCTACCATCCGGACATTCATTATACACATTGGAAAAAGTAAAGCATGAGCTTCGCAAATAAAGTTATTATTGTTACTGGCTCAAACAGGGGAATTGGAAAGGCCATTGCATTCGAATTGGCAAAACAAGGTGCATGGGTGGTGTTAAATGGACGAAATGAAACAAGGTTGATGGCAGCCCTAAATGAAATCCAAGGCCAATGTCCCAAAACCATTGCCATACCCGCAGATGTTTCTACCAAAGAGGGGGCAAATACATTGATCGAGGACACCTATTCCCACTTTGGAAGAATAGATGGATTGGTAAATAACGTTGGCTTATCAAGCCGAGGCACCATTGCAGAACTTTCGCCAGAAGTGATTGGTCAAATATTTGAAAGCAATGTATATGGGGCCATTTTCCCTACCATTTATGCCCTTCCGTATTTACGAAAAACCCAAGGAAGTGTCGTTTTTATTTCAAGCCTTGCAGGCATTCGAGGGTTACCAGGATTGGGTCCGTACTGTGCTGCAAAAATGGCGCTACGTGCTTTTGTTGAATCCATTCGAATTGAAGAGAAAAAACATAAGGTACACGCAGGTATCGTTTTGGTTGGTAAAACCGAAATCGTAGAAAACAAAGAAGCGATTGGCGCAGATGGAAACTTTGTGGTATTGAAACCAAGGAAGGACAAGAAGATACAAAGCATGGAACAGGTTGCAAAGGCAACCCTTAAATCTATGAGAAAGCGAAAATACATCATAACATTAACCCCACTGGGCAAGGTGAATTTGTTTTTACAAGCAAGAATACCCCTGTTGGTAGAAAAACTGATTTTGAAAAACATTCACAAATTCGAGGAGGGAAATCAATAATGCTCATTGGAAAAGATTTTGAAAAAATACAATGGAACATTGGCGATGTAGTGATTCTTGAACCCAATTCCATAGTGGGAAACACCTTGATTTTTACGTTTGCCTTGCTCGTCTATTTCAATTTCCCCAAAAGTAAAACCCCTTTTTATCGCCTTTGGAGAGCATATTTTCTTGTTTTTGGGATTTCCTTTTTGATGGGTGGCCTTGGTCATGGTTTATACCATTACACAGGCATTATCGGCAGGTATCCCTCTTGGTTATTGGGTATGGTTTCCACGTATTTAGTCGAATTGGCGATGGTTTCCATTTATGTGGACAAAACCAAAATTAAGGCACTGAAAATCATTTTTGGGCTAAAGTTTATTGTTTTCTTTTTGGCCGAAATTCTTGTATTTGCATGTTTGGATTTGGAGAATAATCCACCAATTGGTCTTCGGATCCCTGCGTTGTATACCCTTATTGGAATGGCATACGCAGTGGGTTATTTGGCGGCCAACTATCAAAAGAAAATCAACGAGAATTTTAAATATTTTTGGTTCGGTGCATTGGTATTGTTTCCAAATGTTTTCATTCAAGGATTGAAAATTAACCTACATCCTTGGTTTGATCGCAACGACCTTAGTCACGTGCTCCTTATCGTTGGATCCTTCTTTTATTTTGTTGCCATCCGTAGGATTTATAAATCTTCGGGAGACCTGCTTTAACTTTCCACTTGTGAATTTCGCAAGTAGAAAATTCCCAGTGCTTAAATTCAGTTTTTGCGTGTTTCCACTTCTTTGGACATTTGCCTAAACTTAAAATTTAAAGCACATGAAATTATTGTACACTTCTTTGTTTGGATTAATGCTTTGCTTTCAGGGTTTGTCCCAAAATCAAATGAGCAAAAGCATCGCGGTTGCTAATCCCAATGTTAACAACCTTTCAATAAAAAGCGAAATCGCTGCAAAAATGATGCGGTTAGAACTTATTAAAATTGATAAATATAGAGTTTTGGATGAGTTTGACATGGTGGATGTAATTAAATCAAATGCTTCATTTTCAAGTGGATGCTATGGTTTGAATTGTTTGTCGGACATCGGTGAAGGATTGAAGGTAGATTATGTTTTGTGTGGAAGTTTTGATGGCTTGGGAAATAAAATTGCCATTACGTTAAAAATGGTTGATGTTAAAAACAGAACGATTTACCAATCTTTGGTCAAAGAATTTGACAATCAAGAACCAGAAATTCAGCGAATGATTGAACAAATGGTTAAAGAAATGAATCAAATTGAAATTGACAAAGTAACGGCTCAAAGATTGACTTTTAAAAACGAGCCCATTTCATCAAATAATGTAGGAAAAATAAACAACAGCGGGCCTCGCATCGGTTACGCCTTTATGGTAGGCTCACTCAGTGAGTTTGCGAAACGAAGCGAAGAGGAAGGTGGATTGGACATTTTTCCAGGGGTAAGTATGATTGGTTATCAAGTGGAAGGACAGTACGTCGGAACGGAGAATTTCTCTGCGTTGGTTGAATGCGTCATTAACGCAAGTGGACTTGAACAAGGCAAGTTCATTCCATCCTTGACAATTATGAATGGTTTCAGGTTTGGAAAAGCGGGTTGGGAATTTGCTTTTGGCCCTGGTTTTAGCGTTAAATCAACCAGTCAGGGCTTTTTCGATACCGACCACCAAACAAACCGTGGTTATTTTAGCGAAACAGATTGGAATCAGTATTGCAATGAAAATTTTTATAACAATGCAGCCTACCCGGAGTACAATGTTAACGGTGTTTTTACGCCACCAACTCCGGAGCAATTTAATTCAAATTACCATTTCGCTAAGCATTTTGATGTTAGAGGTTCGAAATCCATCAATACAACCTTTGTTTTTGCCTTTGGAAGGACCTTCCGTCGCGGCGCATTGAACGTTCCCGTGAATGCTTTCTACTCTTCCCAAAAAGGAGGGGGCTATGTGGGATTAAACATTGGATTCAATGTGCAAAAGAGTAAAAAGAACATAAATTCGACAAGATAAAACATGTTTTTTTAACTTTTTAGAAGGTTTCAACAATATTTGGCTACCTTAGAATTAAATATGTGTGCCGTGAATCCAAAGTATGCCATCGTTGACACTTGCACAGCTCGTTTACTTGAAATCACACGAGAAGAAATCCAAATAAAATACATGAGGTATGTTCCCTTTTAAGCAATTGAAAGGGAATCTCCTTTTTACACTTTGTTTCCTTTCTTTTTTGGATTTTGCGCAATCGGAAATCTCTTTTACGAATTTTCGCATTACCGATGGTCTTTCCCAGTCTTCGGTTACAGCAATCATTGAAGACAACCAACATCAAATTTGGTTTGGAACCCAAGAAGGACTGAATCGTTTCGATGGGGTAAACTTTTCCGTCTTTCAAAAATACCAAGAAAAAGGAATCGAGGATGCCTATGTCTTTTCTGCCTGTAAAGATGTTGCTGGAAACCTTTGGTTTGGAACCAAGAGTGGACTGCTCTCCTTCCATGCGAAAAACGAAATTTTTCACACCTATTTTCCCAACAAGAATAGACGTTGGACTTTTATCCAAACAGAGGTGCTCAATGATAAAGAATTACTTCTCTTAACCGATGACCATGAAACCTATGTGTTTAACGTTTACACAAAGAAATTTTCCGTTTGGAACCATCCGAACTTTGTGGTAAAAACCATTACGCCTGCCACAAAGGGGTTAATGCTTTTGGGAGAAAACAACCAAGTATTATGGCTAACCTCTCCTTCCAGTTCTACCGAAATGGTTTCTGCAAGTGAAGTTCCAGTGAACGGAATCTTTTGTGTAAAAGGAACGCTTTATGTTTTTTCTGCCCAAGGAACCTATAGCGTAAACCTGAAGACACGACAAAAAATCAAAGTGTTCACACAGTTCAAAGACCTTGAAAAAATAAGCGTTGTGGGATTGCAAGAAATCAATGGGTTGTGGCTCATTGCAACTGCGCAAAATGGACTGTTTACCATAAACAGTAAAGGAAAGGTTCAGAATTATACGTCTGACATTTTTCAATCCCAAAGTCTTTCTTCCAATCTTCTTAGCGTTCTCTACAAGGACAAAAGCAATGTGTTTTGGGTGGGCTCTGACCGAGGTGTTTCAAGTTTCATCGATCAACAAATTGGCCTGACTAAGATAGGTCCCTCTGGGATACTTGACAAAGGACTGCCCTGCGAAAATGTTTGGAGCTTTCAGTCAGGTACCTCCTCAAATCAAGTGCTCATTGGTACAGACCTTGGGGTTTCTATTTTGGATTTTTCAACTTCGAAACTTACCCATCATAACCGTGCAGGTGCTAAAACCATGTCGTATGGCGGCGATGCATCTGTGTTAGACATCTTGAGAATAAAAAACAATTCCTATCTCTTAACATGCTATGATGGAATCTTTCTGTTTAACCCAAATGCGAGGAATCCATTTACACCCATTCCCATCAAAGACCCCAAAATAAAAGTAAAGCACAAACATTTTTACAAAGTAGCGGCACTCAAAGAGCATTACATAGTTGCGACCAATGCGGGTGTTTTGTTCTTTAATTTTAAATCCAAATCGTTCAGCGAAATAAGGGTGGTCGGAAAAAAAGCCCCATATGGAAGCGCCCGAGATTTGGTGAAAATCAAAGGGAAATATTGGGTATTAATGGAGAACATCGGCCTGTGCCAACTTGAATTTAAAAATGAAACTTTCGTACTGATTCCCCACCCGCTGAATCGAAAAATCAAAGCCTTAACCAACGATCCTTTAATGTGTCTTTCCGTATTCTCTCCCAATGTCATGGTCATTGGAACGTATGGTTCAGGCCTAATTACCGTTGATTTCACCACTGGAAAATGTACCTCCATAACCAAGAAAGATGGCCTGCCAAACAATGTGATCAATGGCATTGTGAAAGATCAATTTGGCAAGTTATGGGTAAGTACCAACCGAGGCATTGTTTGTTTGGACATTCATGGAAAGTTAGATGCCTACAATGAAAAATTTGGCGGAGAAGTAAACGAATTTAACTCCAATGCATATTATCGCGATGCAAAAGGGCGGATTTTTTTCGGTGGGATTTTTGGTTTTAACTATTTCAACCCCAAAGATTTCTCCCAGGAATCCCTGCAGCAATATCCCATTATTTCAAGAATAAAATTTGAAAGAAAAAACAGCCGTTGGCCAAAAGGTTTCATCCTTGGAACCGAATTAGCCGACCAAGCCAACCTGGTGGAATTGGATTACAACTTTCGCAATTTTGAAATCTTTTTTCAACCGAACTCCCTCCACCTGTCTAGAAATGTTGACTATAAATACGTAATCATCGGGGAAGAAACAGATACCATTCTTCTGGGAAAATCAAATCGCATTTCATTCAACTCTTTGGCATCCGGGACGTATTATGTAAGAATTTATTCTCGTTTTGGGGGCGGGGATTGGACAGAGACGCCTGCCTTGTTAACGGTTATAATCAATCCTCCGTTGTGGGCAACCGTTGAATTTTGGATTTTTATGGCCATTTTATTATTCATTGCCGTGGTGATTTACATCCGTAAAAGAATCGAAAAAACACGGCGAGAAAATGTAAAATTGGAAATGAAAATTGTCCAACGAACCAAGGAAATCAGAGAACAGAAATACAAAATAGAACTTCAGAACGAAGTCATTAAAGAAGAGAAAGAAAAGGTGATCCTACAACAAAAATTACTGTTTATCGAGAAAGAAAATGCAGAACGATGGTTGGGAAATGCGCTTCCTGCACAGGTAGTGAAGGAGTTGAAGGTTAGGGGAAAAGTACAAGCAAAAGCATATGAATCTGCATCAATTATTTTTACCGATGTGGTGGGATTTACGAAAATTGCAGAGTCGATGACCCCTTCCCGTTTGGTGAATAAACTTGACGTGTTGTTCCGTAGATTTGATCAGATTATCCTCGCAAATAACCTCGAAAAAATCAAAACCATTGGGGATGCATACATGGCGGTGGGCGGAATCCCAGAAAAAAACTCCACACATGCCATCGACAGTTGCATCGCTTCCTTGCAAATTCAAGACTACATGAAGGCAAGAAAGTATGAAGCCATTGCCAACCACAAAGACTATTGGGAAATCAGAATTGGCATTAACACGGGGCCTGTAACCGCCGGCATTATTGGAAAACTGAAAATAGCATACGATGTTTGGGGTTCTGCCGTAAACAAAGCGCAGCGCATGGAAATGCTCGCTAAACCAGGATCTGTTGCGATTTCTGAGCATACTTTTAAAATCGTTGAGCCTTATTTTGAATTTGAAAGCATGGGTAAAGCCCAAATGAAATCAAAAGCCATCATTGACATGTATGAAATCAAAAGGATTAAACCGGAACTTTCAATAAAGGGAGAGGGGTTGGTGCCAAATGACCGCTTCTATGAAATCGTATCGTTGCATTATTTTAGCTCCATAAAATACTACAAAGCTGAAAATGAACTTGTGCATTTACTCGAGACCGCTTTGCCTAACGATTTGTTTTACCACACCCTCGAACACACCAAGGAAGTCGTCAAGGCCGTTGAACGCATCGCTCTTTTGGAAGGCGTTACAGATGAAGGTTTGTTTCTACTGAAAACGGCCGCACTTTTTCACGATGCAGGCTTTATTCATCAATATGAACATAATGAGCCTATTGGGGCGAAAATGGCAGAAGAAATGTTGCCAAAATATGGGTTTACTGAGCAACACATCAAAACCATTTCAGAATTGATATTTGCCACCCAAATACCCCATAAACCTGTGAACAAACTGCAAGAAATTATTTGCGACGCAGACTTAGATTATCTGGGAACGACCCATTTTGATGTCATTTCTGACAACCTAAAAAAAGAACTACTCGGGAAAGGAAAAATCGGTTCCGCAAAAGAATGGGATGAAATTCAAGTGAAGTTTCTTCAACAACATAAATACTTTACAGAAACATCTATTTCAAGCAGGCAAGAGCGCAAACTTCAAAACCTCGAGAAGGTAATCGCGAGATTAACTGAAAATGCTTATTGATCGTTTAATGAATGTCCTTCTTCGAAGTCGAACGCTTCCATTTATATTGGTAGGATAACATGAAAATGTGCTTGTTGGTCGGATTCCACTGGTTTACATTCCAATCGTAATAATATCCAAATGAAAACTCATGAGGTGAATTTAAATCCAATGTGGTTCCCAAGTATGAACGTATCTTTTTTATCTGTTGACCTGAAGCAGAATGGGTAGGGTCATAAAAAAACTCCGTGCTCACAGTGGGCGAAAGTATGAAATCTTTAACATCGTAAGTAAAATAAGGCTTAACGCGAAAAGCAACGTCAAATTCCGAGTCATAAGCATACGAGAAGCGATTGAACCCAAACTGATAACGTAACCTCAACCCTACGTCTAACCTTTTTTTGGTATGGGTAAACAACGCATTCAAGTTAATTCTTTGGCTCGTTCCATAAGAACCATCCAAGCGCTTTTTAGCGATAAATCGATATTCAACAGAAGGGCGAAACCACTTACTCGCCTTAAAACGCAGCATGCCTTCCGGAAAGAAAGTCTCCAATCCTTGGGTGCCATAGCGTTGATTCACCGATAGCCCTAAATCAATTTTTTTTGAAAGTTCTGTTTTTATTCCACTTAAGACCCACAACTCTGAAGTGTACGATTGTGCGCTCACTTGCGTGAACATCAAGGAAAGTAAAACCCAACGCCACACTTTATTGGTGTTTTTTAAGTAAAACTTCACCAATGTCAATGACTTCATCCTTTTTCGTGATTTCTACTTCGATGAGTTTCTCCTTGGTTAAACTTGCACAAGGATAGCAATTCTCATAGGTAAACAGGGTATATTTTCCTGGTTTCAAATAACTGAAAACAAAACTCCCGTCAAAACTTGTTTTTACATTGTCATCATAGAAAGAATCTTCTGTGCCGTAAACAATAAACACATTGTCATTTGAAACCGGTCCCTTGCCAGTGAATTGCGTTAACATTGCGTCCGAATAATAATTGGCCATGAATACGCCTTGAATTTTCGCCTTCCCACCAACCCCTTCGGTTTTTGAACAACCTAAAAACAGGAATCCCAGTGCGATAGATACTGTTATTAATCGAAATTTTTTCATACATTTCTTATATTGAGATTCATTCAAAACTAAGCAAAAAATTTTGGCTCTTCGCGATTCAAATTAAATTAACGTAACTTGCGTATTATTAAGGTACTGTTATGAGAATGTTTTTAGTGTCCTTTATGTTCCTGTTTTTTCTCTCGTCTTCTTGGGGTCAAATCAAGATCAATGAGTATTCTTGTTCCAACATTACCGGACCCGTCGATGCCTTTGGTCAAAATGAAGATTGGATTGAATTGATCAATGTCTCAGGTTCCAATGTTAATCTTTCAGGTTGGTATTTGTCTGACCGCCCCACCAACCTAACGAAGTGGGCCATCCCCTCGGGAACCATTGCGCCAAATGGCTATGCAATGGTTTTTTGCTCCAAACGAAACTTGGTCAACGGGAATGAATTGCACCCCAATTTTAACCTTTCTCAAACCGATGGAGAATGGATCATTCTTAGCAATCCCGCGTTGGCGGTTGTGGATTCATTTAAAATCGTCCACCTTACGCAACAAAACCATTCGGTTGGAAGAACCACCAATGGCGCAAATACTTTTTCGCTTTTCACAACCCCAACCCCCAATGCCCCCAATGTCGGTGCAATTCCTTTTTACACCCCTAAGCCCATATTTAGCCTCGCTCCTGGATTTTATCCATCTGGACAAACCGTTTCCATCTCGTGCAGCAATCCAAGCGCTACCATAAGGTATACCTTAGATGGTTCAACGCCCACGGCGGCTTCAAATCTGTACGTTGGACCCCTATCAATTTCCACTACAACGGTGCTAAGAGCCATCTGTCTTTCCGCAAATTTGCCATCCTTTGTTGAAACCAATACGTATTTCATCAATGTCACACACACAATTCCGGTTATTTCCATTTGTGATGTCGGAATTTATGATTTAATTGCCAATGGAAACCAAGGTCCTACCAGTAACATCGGGGCTTTTGAGTTCTTCGAAGACAATGGTGTTTTCATCGATGAGGGACAAGGGGATTTTAACAAACATGGGAACGATTCCTGGGCCTATGCCCAACGAGGGTTTGATTACATAAATCGCGATCAATATGGATACAATGGCGACATTGAACACCCCATTTTCCCCTATAAAACCAGGACAAAATTTCAACGCCTTATCCTAAAAGCAGCTGCCAACGACAATTATCCCTTCTCTGGGGGTGCCCACATCCGCGATGCTTTTGTGCATGAACTTTCTGCCCGCGCTGACCTTCGCTTAGATGAACGAACCTGGAGGCCTTGTGTGTTGTATTTGAATGGTCAGTATTGGGGCGTATACGACATTCGAGAGAAGGCTGATGACCATGATTTTACGGAATACTATTCCAACCAAGACCGTTATCACATTGAATACCTAAAAACGTGGGGTGGAACATGGGAAGAATATGGTGCGCCCAATGCCCTTAACAACTGGAACAATTTGAAAGGCTACATTCAATCAAACAATATGGGGGTTGCGTCCAATTTTCAACATGTGGACAGCCTTTTGAATTGGCGCTCCTTGGCGGATTATTTTATGTTAAATTCTTATTGTGTAACTACCGATTGGCTTAATTGGAATACAGCCTGGTGGAGAGGCATCGATACCGCTGGAAATGAAAAAAAATGGCGTTACGCCCTTTGGGATCTTGATGCAACCTTTGGTCATTACATCAACTATACCGGCGTGCCATCCACCGCTCCTGACGCCGATCCATGTAACGCAGAAAACCTTCCCGATCCCGGAGGACAAGGGCATACGACCTTGTTATCTAAACTTATCAATGAAAATCCCGAAGTACATCAGTATTACATTACACGTTACATAGATCTCTTAAATACAAAATTAAGTTGTAGCTATGCCATTGGGCTACTCGATAGCATGATTGCCGAAATTGCACCCGAAATGCCAGGACAGGTGGGTAAATGGGGAGGAACCCTCGCTGAATGGAACACCAATGTCCAGCTTTTGAGGGATTTTATGAACGCCAGATGTACAGCCCTTACCCAAGGTTTGGTAGATTGTTATTCGTTAACCGGACCTCATGCCGTTACCTTTAATGTTTCTCCACCCAATTCGGGAGAAATTAAAGTGAATTCTGTTTGGGCCCCCACATACCCATGGGCGACCACTTATTTTGGTGGGATAGAAACAAATCTTGTCGCCAAAGCAAAAACAGGCTTTGTTTTCAGTCATTGGGTATATGCCACCGGCCCATTGTTGCTTCCCTTTGATAGCGATACCAATTCTGTAATCATTAATGCCCCAGAAAACCTGGTTGCGGTTTTTTTACCTTTGGACACCACAGTAAATCCAACTGGGGTGACGGGGATTCATTTTCCAACAGCCTTTTCACCTAATGGTGTTGGGGACCTTCAAAATGAACAATATGGAATCATTGTTGGAGATGACGTTCAAGATTTTGTCTTTTATGTGTATGATCGTTGGGGAAACACCCTCTTTCAATCAGACGATAAAAACCTAAGGTGGGATGGAAGCTACAAAGGCATGGATTGTAACAGCGGCGTGTATGCCTACATGGCGGACGTTCGTTTTAAAACAGGGAAGAAAAAGGTTTATTCGGGGAACATAACCCTTATTCGCTAATGAAATTATCGTTTACCTTAGGATTGTTTGTATTGTGCTTTTCTCCATGGGCACAAGACTTTCATTTCACCCAATTTGACAGGTCGTTGATGTTATTAAACCCGTCTTTGGTAGGCAATTTTGATGGGTTTGAGAGGTTTACGGTCCAAAATCGTAACCAGTGGATAACTGCTGGAACCCAATTCACAACCTCCTTGGCAGCGGTAGAATGCACCTATGGTAAGAATAAACTGGACACAAAGTCTTTTGTGGGTTTTGGTGCCCATTTTTTAAGAGACGTTGGTGGCGACGCTCGGTTTGGAAACACCTCTTTTGGCGCAAGCCTAAGCGGGAACGTAAAGGTTTCAAAAAACAGTAAGTTTTCTGCCGGATTGCAAACGAGTTTTACCAATCGAACGGCAGATTTTTCTCGCTTGACCTATTACTCTCAGTGGAATGGAAGCATTTTCGACCCCTCTGCACCTGCGAATGAAACGGTGGACTTTACCACCTTCGGATTTGTCGATGCAGGCTTAGGTTTGGCTTATTCCTTTGACAAGCGAAACGCGAACATATCCCAATCCAATGCAAAATCCTTTTGCATCGGTGTCTTTTCCCAACACATTACATCTCCAAAATTAAGATACAATGCGATTTCTAACGATCGGTTGAAGCGAAAATGGGGCATTCATGCAGAAACCGAACTTTCTTTGAATTCAACCATCCTTCTGGAGTTAAAAACAGCGCAAACCCTACAAGGAAAGCACTACGAAGGTAATTTTGGCGCGCTCCTTAAATTTATGTTTAAACGCACCGCTCAACTTACACGATTGAAAAACGATGCATGGCTCTGCGCGGGCCTCTATGCACGAACTTCAGGAGCCATTTCACCCACTGTTTATTTGGATTTAGGGGGATTCCAATTCGGATTTTCTTACGACCAAGAATTGTCAAAACGCGTTAAGGCTTACAGGAGTTCCATTGAGTTTTCTTTGGCGTATGCATTCACCAAAAATGGAATGTTTTCAACGCGTAAGATTCGTTAAATCAATCCTGCTTTTTTTAAAAAAGCATGCCAATTTTCCGCTTGAGATTCATTTAATACCCTGGGCATTTTATTCTGGGCACCTAATTTCGCCAATGAATTCATGTATTCATAAATGATGCCTTTCGGTAATAGGGTGATTTTTGGATTTGCCAAACTGTATTTTCTTGCGGATTTGTAATCGTCGTTTAATTTACAAAGCTCTTGGTCAATTTTTGACAGCAGGCGTTCTGGGTCGATTTGGTCGTTGGATTGTTCAAAATACCAATGATGCAATTGAGCCTCTTTGTCAACGAAAATGGTAAATTCTGGCTCAAAGGAGGGATTGACGTCACTGACTTTTTTTAATGCTTGGTTGATGTTATCCAAGGACAAATGCTCTCCACAAAGACTTAGGAATTGTTTAATTCTTCCTGAAATAATCAATCGAGAATCTCTAACGTCAACAAAACGCACCAAATCCCCAATTAAATAACGCCAAAGTCCCGCATTTGTAGAAATTACCAACGCATAATCCACGCCTTCTTTTACTTCGCTAATCGTTAAGGCATCATAATTCGATTTCAATTCGCCATCCTCACTGAAATACCTCGAATCAAAAGGAATAAATTCAAAAAATATTCCATTGTTCATCATGATTTTCATGCCTTTTTGGTTCGGACTTACCTGAAAAGCAAAATACCCTTCACTGGCTAAATAGGTATCGAGCAAGAATACTTCCTTGGAACATATTTTACTTAATCGATCGAGGTAGGGTTCAACGTAAACACCACCGTGTACATACACCCGTAGGTTTGGCCAAATGTCATGAATGGTGTTTAAATCGTATTTTTCAATGATTCTTTCCATTAACATCAAACACCAACTTGGTATTCCCGCAATGATGCCAATGTCCCATTTCGGAGCGCGCTCTACCATTGCATCCAATTTGTCGTTCCAATCTGATATGGCAGAAATTTTATTGCCAGGCCGGGTGATCGGTTTGACCAGCAAAGAGGTATGTTTCTTCAATATGCCACTCAAATCACCTTCGTAATGTCCGTTGATTTTTTTGATTTGGGAGGAGCCTCCAACGGCCAGGCCAGAGGCATTGAAAAAAGCTTCGTCCAAATCCAATGCATGTAAAATTGAATATTGGCGTATGCTGCTCCGTTGGAAGGAACGAATCATTTCCATGCTAACAGGGATTCTTTTACTTGGGCTTCCTGTCGTACCCGAGGAAAGGGCAAAATATTTAATCTTACCGGGCCAAGTGCAATCTGGATGCCCATTAATGGTTTTGTGTAACCACTTTTCGTACGCTTCTTCGTAATCCATTATGGGGACTTGATTCTGAAACTGACTTACGGCATCTTTTTTACTTAACAAACCTTTGAAATCATGAAAAAAACCAAACTCGGTGTTTTGTGCCTTTTTTAACAAACCATTGAGCACCATCAACTGATTTTGATAGCTTAATTGTTTCCGATTGATTCGTTTGTAACCAATCTCAGATGTTTTTTTTAACAGGCTTCCAATAATTTTCAAATCAATCTTGTTAAGGGTGCGTTTTTTTCATGAGCAAAGTCATGTAAATATATTGCCTCAAATTTATAAATTATAGTATCTTTCCTTTATTTTTGTCAAAAATTAATGTCATGAAACATAAATCCTTTGTAGTTCCCCACGATTTTACCTCCGTAGCGGATGTTGCGCTAAATCATGCAATTGAAACGGCAAAAAATCAAAAAACCACCATTCATATTTTACATGTTGTAAACGATGAAAAGGAAATTTCTTCTGCAACGGATAAAATTGATGAAATTATATCAGCAAATGTTTCTGACGGGATAACGATCACAAATAACATCCGAATTGGAAATATTTTTAATAGCATTTCAGAATTTGCAGCGGAACACCAGGCAGAATTGATTTTTATGGGAACGCACGGTGCACAGGGATGGCAAAACATAACAGGAAGCTACGCCCTTCGCGTAGTGACGAGCTCTCAAGTTCCATTTGTTATTGTACAAGATAAACCCGTTCGACCAGGAGGGTACAAATCCATTGTAGTTCCTTTAGATTTACACATTCAGACACGTCAAAAACTGTCTACCGTAGCTAAATTGGCATTGTATTTTGATTCAAAGGTTCACATCGTTCTTCCGGATGAAACCAACCCAGAGTTGAGAGCACAATTAGAAGATCACAAAACAGTTTGTGAGATTTATCTTAAGGAACGTAAAATCCAAATGGATTCTACCGTTTTGTCCAATAAAGATTTTGAAAAAGAGGTGGTTAAATATGCAAGCCTTATCAACGCAGACCTAATTTCAATCATGAATTTAAATCGCAACAATATTTTTGGGGTATTCAATGCTAAATACGAGCAATACATTATTACCAATGATGCCTTAATACCGACTTTAATCTTAAATCCGATTGAGGTTCAAGAAATTTATGGCCATTGGTTCGATTAATGCCATGTCGAAACACATTACGTTAAACGATTTTATTCTTCACCATCAGCAAGATTTTGCCATAAAACCTTCTGATTTAGTTCAGCTTTTCTCGGACATCACCCAGGCAGCCAAAACGGTTAGCATCGACATTCGCAGAGCAGGTTTAGTGGACAACATCCTCGGTGCGCAAGGAGAAACTAACATACAAGGTGAGGAGCAACAGAAATTGGACGTTGTCGCGGATGTTGCCTTTATCCAAGCGTTTAAATCAGGAAACCAAATTTGTGGGATCGCTTCTGAAGAAAATGAGGATTTCTTGTCTTTTGATCACCCAACCTCCTTACAAGGAAAATACATCGCCCTGTTTGATCCCTTGGATGGGTCAAGCAACATCGATGTGAATGTCTCCATCGGGACCATCTTTTCAATTTATGAAAGAAAATCTCCCGTGGGTACGCCCGCAACACTGGAAGACATGTTGCAACCTGGAAAGGATCAGCTTTGTGCAGGTTATGTGCTTTATGGCTCTTCTACCATGCTCGTGTTTACCACCGGACAAGGTGTAAATGGATTTACATTGGACCCAGTTTCCGATGAATTTTGTCTTTCTCACCCCAACATGCAAATGCCGGTAATTGGAAGGTTATATGCCATGAACGAGGGCAACATCAACGAGTGCGAAGTTGGCCTCACAAAATACATTAAATACTGTCAAAGCAGGGAAAACCAAACGGGAAAACCTTACTCTGGAAGGTACATTGGATCCTTGGTTGCGGATTTTCATAGAAACCTCATTAAAGGGGGTATTTACATCTACCCAGATGTATTAACTGCTCCGGAGGGTAAATTGAGGTTGCTTTATGAATGCAATCCTTTGGCCTTCATTGCTGAACAAGCTGGGGGGTTAGCGACCACTGGTCGGGAAAGAATCTTGGATTTAATACCCCAAAAATTACATCAACGTGTTCCCTATTATGTAGGGTCTAAAGACATGGTTGAAAAAGCAATGTCCTTTTTATCATAAAATCCTAGGGGCTTAAAGCACATTAATGTACCTTCGCGGTCTGTATGAAAAACCAATCGTTTGCCTCGATTGTTAAGGAGTCCGTTCAATACCAACAAACCCAAAATTTTTTGGGCAAGGGGAACGCGCATGTCTTATGGAAAGGTCATGTAGGTTCCTCCATTGCATTTTCCGCTGCAACTTTCGTTCAGACCAATCCCCAGACCAATCTTTTTATTCTTTCAGATAAAGAAGAAGCCGCCTATTTTTTCAACGACCTGGAGAACTTGGTTTCAGAGCCCATTTCTGTTGTTTTTTTTCCCGCATCTTATAAAGTTCCCTATCAATTTGAAGAAATTGACAATGCCAATGTGGTTGCACGGGCTGAAGTCTTGGATAAAATAGCTTCTCATAAGAAAACGTGCATCGTTACGTACCCTGAAGCGGTGTTTGAAAAAGTGCCAACCAGGAAAAACATGGATTCCTTAACCATGAAAATTGAGGTGGGACAGACCTATGCCATTCAATTTATAAATGAACTACTTCTGGAATTTCATTTTGACAGTGTCGATTTTGTCTATGAACCCGGACAATTTGCCATCAGAGGAGGAATCATTGATGTGTATTCCTATGCCAATGAGGTCCCTTATCGGATTGAATTTTTTGGAGATGAGGTTGAGTCCATTCGGACCTTCGACCCGGCCTCTCAGCTATCCCTCAAAGAATTTAAGTTCTTTAACATTCTTCCCAATGTACAAAATGAATTGCTTTCAGAAGGTTTGACGGACATCTTCAGCTTTCTTGGGAAGGACACCTGTATTTGGCTCAATGATTATGAAAGACTTCGTTCCGTTGTAGATGCCGAATTTGAAAAAGCGAGTAAAATTTTTTCCGAAAAGAAATTCGTTTTGACCCCAACGCCACCGAATCAATTGTATGTTGATGCTCTACAATTGGAAAAAGCTTTGGATGCTTCCGCTACCATTGAATGGGGCTTACATTCTAAGTGGAAGAACTCAGAAATCATCGCATTTAATTTTTTACCGCAAACGAGTTTCAATAAGAATTTTGAAATGCTGCGGACGGACCTCCTTGAAAAAAACAAGGAAAACTATCAGTGCTTTTTGTTTTCAAATCAACCCAAACAAATCGAAAGATTGCACCAAATTTTTGAAGACATCGGGGGGGGGGTAACCTATGAAAACATTTCATTTGCCCTGCACGAAGGTTTTGTCTGCCCCGATTGGAAGGTTTTGTGTTATACCGACCACCAAGTTTTTGAAAGATACCACCGGTTTAAGTTGAAGGAAGGATTTAATCAATCCAAGCAAGCCCTTACCCTAAAAGAATTGTATAACCTTCACAAAGGAGACTATGTAACACACATCGACCATGGTGTGGGAATGTTCTCAGGGCTTGAAACCATCGATGTCAATGGAAAACCTCAAGAAGCGGTACGATTGGTCTACAAAGACGGCGATGTTTTGTATGTGGGCATTCACTCGCTGCATCGAATTTCGAAGTTTACCGGAAAAGAAGGTTCCATTCCCAAGGTAAATAAACTCGGAACACAAGCTTGGGCAACCCTCAAAAACAAAACAAAAAAGAAAATAAAGGAATTGGCCTTTGACCTCATTCAGTTGTATGCTAAAAGAAAAGCACAGCCAGGATTTGCCTTTTCCCCCGACACCTATCTTCAAAATGAATTGGAAGCCTCTTTTATGTACGAGGATACCCCGGATCAATTTAAGGCGACGTTGGATGTGAAAAAAGACATGGAGTCTGAGTTGCCAATGGATCGACTTATTTGTGGGGATGTGGGTTTTGGAAAGACAGAAATCGCCATTCGTGCAGCCTTTAAGGCCGTTGTTGACAATAAACAAGTTGCGGTACTGGTGCCTACAACCATTTTATCCATGCAGCATTTTCGAAGTTTCAAAGAACGTTTGAAAGATTTTCCTTGCACCATCGACTACGTAAATCGGTTTAAATCTGCCAAGGCAACAACAGAAACCCTGCAAAAACTCGCCAATGGAAATGTCGATATTCTCATCGGGACGCATGCGCTGGTTTCAAATAAAATTAAATTTAAAGACCTCGGCCTAATGATCATTGATGAAGAACAAAAGTTCGGCGTCTCGGTCAAAGACAAGTTAAAAACGATTCGCACCACTGTAGATACATTAACCCTAACCGCCACACCGATACCCAGAACGTTACAGTTTTCATTGATGGGGGCAAGGGATTTAAGCATTATCAACACCCCTCCTCCAAATAGACAGCCCGTACTTACAGAAGTGATTTCGTTCCAAGAAGAGACCCTTCGAGATGCCATTGCCTATGAAGTGAGTCGTGGGGGGCAAGTATTCTTTGTAAACAACCGCATCTCCAATTTAATGGACATCTCGGGAATGATTCAAAGACTTTGCCCTGGGGTACGTGTAGGCATTGGCCATGGACAGATGGATGGACAAAAGCTTGAAAAAGTGATGATGGATTTCATGGAAGGAAATTATGACGTCTTGCTGGCAACTACCATTATCGAATCAGGAATTGACATCTCAAATGCAAACACCATCATCATCAACGAAGCACACCAATTTGGATTGAGTGATTTACACCAATTGAGGGGTCGGGTTGGAAGAAGCAATAAAAAAGGTTTCTGTTATTTGATAGCGCCAAGATTCAGTGTGTTAAATTCAGAAGCAAGAAAGCGATTAGAGGCCTTGGTTCAGTTTTCAGATTTGGGTTCTGGGTTCAACATCGCGATGAAAGACCTAGACATCCGAGGCGCTGGAAACATGTTGGGGGGTGAACAAAGCGGGTTTATTTCAGAAATTGGGTTTGAGATGTATCAAAAAATTCTCAACGAAGCCCTACAAGAATTAAAAGAAAATGAATTCAAAGACCTTTTCGACGATCGACAAAGTGATACCTTTTTGGAGTTTGTACAAGATTGTGTCTTTGAAACCGATTTTGAGGTGAGATTTCCCGACACCTACGTGAACAATGTGGCCGAGCGATTAAGTCTCTACCAAAGCATGGATGGTTTGAAAAATGAGGCCGAACTTGAATTGTTTAGAAAGGAACTCGTGGACCGCTTTGGGCCACTTCCTACGGCGGCAAAGGAATTGTTGTTTTCTTTTCAATTAAGATGGTTGGCACAAGCTTTAGGAATCGAACGATTGGTTATAAAGTCTGAAAAAATGGTAGCCTATTTTTTGGCGAATCCACAATCACCTTTTTATGAAACCGAAACATTTACAAACCTGCTTAATACCATCCTCGCAAAAGGCACCGGTTATCGCTTGGTACAAAACAACGACCGCCTCCGATTGGTCGTAGAACCTGTCAGGCACATAAAGGACGCCTTTGAAAAACTGTTGGCGTTGAAATAGGTAAGCTTCTCTCGATGCATCCCTGCCATGCGGTGTCAACTTGGTGAATCTTAAGTATCTTTAGCACGAAAAAATACACCTTGAACATGAAAACATACCAAAATTACATCTGTGGAAAATGGACCAATGGCGAAGGCGTCGAGGTTGAGCAATTTCATGCCATAACCGGAGAAAAAATAGGAGAGGTTTCCAGTGCAGGAATTGATTTTGAAGCCGTTTTGGATTATGGACGTAAAGTGGGTGGCATTCCCCTGCGGAAAATGACTTTCCAAGAACGAGGAAGAATGCTCAAAGCCTTGGCTTTGTTCTTATTGGAAAGAAAAAACCAATATTACCAAATCAGTGCATATACGGGGGCAACAAAAGTTGATTCTTGGATAGACATCGAGGGGGGAATTGGAAACCTTTTTGCAAATGCTTCCCTACGTAAACAATTTCCAGACTTACCCTATTATGTCGATGGAAGCGCCGTCCCCCTGTCGAAAAATGGCACCTTTATCGGACACCACATCATGTTACCTAAACAAGGCGTTGCCGTGCACATCAACGCATTTAATTTTCCAATTTGGGGAATGCTTGAAAAAATTGCGGTGAACCTTATGGCAGGTGTTCCTGCAGTGGTAAAACCTTCTGAATACACAAGTTTTTTAACGGAAGTAGTTGTGCGTGATATCATTGCGTCAAACATTTTACCGGAAGGATCCTTACAACTCGTCGTTGGATTAGGTCGCGGGATTATTGACCATGTACAAACGGAGGATACCGTAACCTTTACCGGGTCAGCGAAAACCGGAAAAACATTGAAGGGATTGCCCCACATTACGGAGCGAAGTGTTTCATTTAATTTAGAAGCAGATTCCTTGAATGCTTGCATCCTTGGCGAAAAAGCCATTCCAGGGACACCTGAATTTGATTTGTTTATCAAAGAAGTAACCAAAGAGATCACCATCAAAGCGGGACAAAAATGTACCGCTGTCCGTAGAATCTTTGTTCCCGAAGCTTTGATTGATCATGTTCAAGAGGCCTTAACAAAACGATTGGCATCGACGAGCATTGGCGACCCATCTCTGGAAGGCATCCGAATGGGAGCCTTGGCAACAAGACTTCAAGTAGAACGTGTACGTGAAAATGCACAGTTGCTGGCAAAAAACCAAGACATTGTTTTCGGTTCAATCGATGATGTTCAAGTACAAGGCGCAGACCCCAAATTGGGAGCGTTCTTTTCCCCCATTCTTTTTCGTAACAATCGGCCTTTCGAGCATACCGCGGTGCACGACATTGAATGTTTTGGTCCTGTTTCTACCTTAATGCCTTATAAATCATTGGAAGATGCCATTGCCTTGGCACGGATGGGGAAAGGTTCCTTGGTTTCGTCCATTGTTACACCCGATGATCAAGAAGCGATGGATTATGTCATTGGCGCTGGCAGCATGCACGGACGGGTTTTGGTGTTGAATGAAAGGTGTGCAAAAGAAAGTACCGGGCACGGGTCTCCAATGCCTTTGTTAACCCATGGAGGTCCGGGACGTGCCGGGGGAGGTGAAGAAATGGGTGGAAAACGCGGTGTGTTGCATTATTTGCAGCGGACAGCCATTCAAGGGCATCCCTCGACCCTAACGAAAATTACCCAACAGTTTCAAGTTGGAGCAGACATGCCGGAAGCCAATCCACATGTGTTCAGAAAACACTTTGAAGAATTGGTAATTGGCGAAACGGTATTTACACACAAGCACACTGTTACGGATGCGGATATTGTCAATTTTGCCAATGTTTCAGGGGATAATTTTTATGCCCACATGGATGCCACTTCCTTGGAGGGAACCATTTTTGAGCGTCGCGTTGCACATGGGTATTTTGTACTTTCTAAAGCCGCGGGTTTATTCGTTGACCCTAAAAAAGGTCCCGTATTGTTAAATTACGGATTGGAGGACGCCCGTTTTACGAAACCGGTATATCCTGGTGCAACGCTTGGGGTTCGCTTTACAGTAAAAGAGAAAATGGATCAAGAAAAGCGCTCTGAGGACGACATCGCCAAAGGCATTGTTAAATTTTTAGTGGACGTTTACGACGAAACCGGAGAAACTGTGGCTTTGGCGACGATTCTGACGATGGTGAGAAAGTTGGATCAAACCAATTGATGCCACAACTCCCAACTCTTCATTGCTTGCGCCTTAAGCATGGGTAACCCGTTTAAAATGGCAGCCCCTTTGTTTTTTGCGCCTTTTAACAAGAGGGTTTCATCGGGGTTATAGATTAAATCCACCACCAAATGACGGGGACCAATCCCCTCCAAAAGGGGCAAAGGACAATCCTCGGTATGTGGGAACATGCCCACGGGCGTACAGTTCACAATCAGTTTACATGCATTTAGCATGGCTTCATTCACTTGATCATAAGCATAAACATCTTGTCCTTTCCCATTTCTACTCAAGAAATTTACTTGAATTCCTAGGGATTTTAAAACATAAGCGACCGCTTTTGAACTTCCACCTGTACCCAGTAGGATGGCTCGCTCATGTTCAAAGGTTAAAAAAGGTTTGATCGATTGTTGAAACCCAAATGCATCGGTGTTATACCCTATGGGTTTTCCGTCTTTAAAAACGACGGTGTTTACCGCCCCAATGACTTGTGCCTCGGGGCTTAACGCATCGAGATAAGGAATGATTGATTCTTTGTAGGGAATCGTAACATTCAATCCTGAATAACCTCCCTTTAGAAGCACGCTTACCTCACTGATGTCCGAAAGCTCGATGCTTTCATAGCTCGCATCAATGTTGTTTTCAGAAAAATAACGCGTGAAAAACGATGGGGAAAAGGTGTGGGTTAGCGATTTGCCAATCAATCCGTACTGTTTCATTTTACGAAGAATTCTGGTCTGTATTCGAAATGCATGGTGTCGTAATGTTTCCAACGTCCACCCCAAATGAATCCGTGTTTTTCAAAAATCTCTACGATTCCCATGGGTATGCGGTTTTTGTATCCGAGTTTCACATTTTCATTCTTACATCCGCAATCCCACTGCCAGTAATTGGAATACGCTGTATTTATATCGATGGTAATGCCAAACGAATGCGCACTCAATCGAGTGGTCCCGCTGATTACCCGCCAATTAAAGGTTCCCCCAATGTTCGTGAGGTGTTTTTTCCATTCTGGATGTTGATCAAGTTCACTGGAAACCTTGATTAGGGCGAGGTTCGCGCCATTAACTTTAGAGAATTGAATTTTTTGATTCACGAAGGAGGGGCACCAGGTCACCGTGGTCAGGTTCGCTTTTACGTCCTGGGCTGTTTTACCATAAATCTCTTTGAAAAAGGCATCGTTTCGTATTCTTCCAGCATCGGTATTGTTTTCGGGTGCACCTTGGTTATAGGTGTAATGAAGTTGGTCTTCAATGTCTGGATTATCCAGCAATTCCTGCGTGGTTTTTTCTTTATGGTCATCGTAAACCATGGTTTTACCAGAATGAAACATGACCTTATTGTCTTTAACCTCCTTAATACAATCCTTGTAAGAAGTACCCCAAGGTAGGTCACCGAAGTTTAAAAGGATGGAAATAAAAATGACAATCTGCAGCATTAATTACCACAATTTTCCTGAGCCTGGAGTACGTACGCTGAAAAGATCTGTCGATTGGCGCTAGGGTAGGTAGAAAGGATACATGTGTAAGAGACATCGGTCGAAAACGCACCGTTTTGTTTCAAAATCCAGGCACCATTAACTTTCTTAAACAATGCTTCCACATGACAACAATCATATCCTTCATCTGGGAAAACCAAGGCTTTACCATCTTTTCGTTGAACGGTTCCTTCCATCCAAGCATAACTCCCATAAACCTTAAAATGATTGACCACAAAAACAACATCTTGTTCTAAGCTGTTCTTAATGTCCATGCGCAGTAAATCCAACATGGCAGTGCGTTCTTTGGCATTCGACTCGGTTTTCTTTTTGAAATCGCGAAGTGTCTGTGTGTGCCCAATTTGCAATGCGGTTAAGGCTGTAAAAAATAAAAAAAGAATAATTCTCATGTGGTCGTTTTTTTCAAAGGTATAAACTTCGAATTAATTTACTGTCATTTTGTATTTTTACCTAAAATATTTAATGATGAAAACCCATTTCGCGAAAGCCATTTTTAGCACACTTTTTTTAGTTCTGATTTTACCTTTTTGGGCTCAACAACCAAAGGAAATTAAACCCACTTGGATTGATGTTTCAAGCCAAGATTTATCTGCTTTTGGCGAGCCACGCATTCAAGCAACTTCTTTTCAAGTTTTTCGCTTAAACATTGATGCTATGCGCGCTGCGCTTGAAGGGGTAACCTATAGAGAGGGCGCGATAAATGGTTTTATTGCTTCCTTGAATTTTCCTTTTTCTGATGGCACAATGCATCGTTTCACTGCGAAAAGAAACCAAACCATGCATCCGGAATACAATGCGAAATTCCCTGAATTAATTACCTTGGATGCGTATGCGGCTGATGGCTCAGGAGCCTTTGGTAAGTGGGATGTTACCCCCAGTGGCCTGCATGCCATGATTTTTATTCCTGGTCAATCGACATTGTTTATAGACCCAATGTTTGAAGGCAATAACGAATATTACATTGTGTATCGTAAACGTGATTTTATTACAAGCAAGTCGGTGTCTTGCGCCGTTGAAAATTTAGAGGAAACAAAACCGGCTGTCAACAGCAAATCCATGTTTGGCACCTGCGAACTTAGAACCTATCGTTTGGCCTTGTCCGCGACCGCTGAATACACCATCTTCCATGGGGGAAGTGTTGCCCAAGCAGCGGCGGCTCAAGTTGTCACTATGAACAGGGTGAATGGTGTTTATGAAAAGGACATTGCCATTACCATGGTAATCATACCCAACAACAATTCACTGATCTATACGACTGCGGCTTCTGACCCATACACAAACGGTACCCCAGGCACCATGATCAATCAAAATCAAACCAACACGGATAACATCATAGGAAGCGCTAATTATGACATTGGACATGTATTTGGCACAAACAGTGGCGGCCTTGCAGGATTAGGGGTGGTATGTGCTGGTGGACAAAAAGCGCGTGGGGTAACCGGTAGCGCCGCCCCCATTGGAGACCCGTTCGACATTGACTATGTAGCCCACGAAATGGGACATCAGTTTGGCGGTAATCATACACAAAACAACAATTGTAACAGCGTTGCGGCTGCACGTAGAGAGCCGGGAAGCGCAAGTACCATTATGGGTTACGCGGGTATATGCGCCCCAAATGTTCAAAACAACAGCGATGACTATTTTCATGGGTATAATCTTGGGGAAATAAGTGCAGAAATACTCAGCAATGGCCATCAATGTGAGGTGATTACCGCTTTAAACAATACACCTCCTGTAATAAACTCAACCAGTGGAAACATTGTGGTTCCAATTTCCACACCTTTTATTCTTACCGCTCATGCAACGGACGTGGATGGCGATGTGCTTTCTTACCTATGGGAACAAATGGATAACGAGTTAAGTACGCAGCCTCCGGTAGCCTCGGCTGCGGGGGGACCAAATTTCAGAAGTTTTAATCCTTCTTTGGATTCAAGTCGCTATTTTCCGAACCTTACTTCCCTAGCGGCCAACGGGCCCTTTACCTGGGAGGTGTTACCTTCAGTTGCTCGGGTAATGGATTTTAGATTAACCGTAAAAGACAACCATGCAGTAGGGACCTGTAATGATTTCATCGATTTAACCGTTACGACCAATGCCTCTGCCGGACCTTTTGTTGTTACGTATCCTTCAGCTTCAGGAATTACATGGGTAGGAGGAAGTTCTCAGTCGGTAACCTGGTCAATAGCGAATACCAATGTCGCACCCATCAATTGTGCAACTGTTCGAATTTTACTTTCAGTAGATGGTGGCCAAACCTATCCATATGTACTCTCATCAACCACTGCAAATGATGGAACTGAAACAATTGTATGTCCAAACGTTTCTACGAATACTGCGCGTGTAATGGTTATGTCTGGTGCACAGACATTTTTTGACATTTCAGATAATAATTTCACCATTACCTGTGGAGCTACGCAAACACCTCTATTTAACGCAATCCCTGTAGCCTGTCAAAATGATGCAAACTACAGCTTGCCGACGACTTCAGACAATGGTATTTCAGGAACATGGACGCCGGCATTGAATGTTACCGCTGCGGGCACATTTACCTACAATTTTAATCCAGCAGCGAATCAATGTGCGAATGCAATGAGTTCCCAACTCACCGTTCAACCGCAAGTAGACCCAGTGTTTACGCATCCAACCACGTTATGTGAAAATGAGGCATTTGTATTACCAACCGCGGCTCAAAACGGAGTTACGGGTTCCTGGAATCCCCAAGTAAACACCCAACAAGTGGGTAGCACAGCGGTTACCTTCACGCCAGACGCAGGACAATGCAGTAATTCGTTGACCCAAACGATAGTCGTGAATGCAACGCCGACAAATGCACTGACACAAAACGGAATTACCCTTTCCTCGGTTGCGAATGGTGCAACGTATCAATGGATTGATTGTAACACGAATCAACCGGTGGTTGGCGCTGTGAATCAAAGTTTCACTACCACGGAAGTTATGGGAACGTATGCAGTAGTTGTTTCTCTGAATGGTTGTTCTGACACTTCCCAGTGTATTAGCGTGGATCAATCGGGGATAGTTGAAAATGCATTAACCTTTGGAATTACACCAAACCCTGCAAATGAAAGTGTGTTAATTCAATGGCAAGGGGACCATGTAGAAATGATTTTGCTCCTCGATGAGGCGGGGAAAACGGTAAGAAGAATATGGGTAAAAGGCAACGAGCATCAGCTGACGTTTTCTTTAGCACAGTTGGCCGCAGGCATCTATCATGTTCGTTTAATCGGAAGTGAGCATGTGACTACAGAAAAACTGATTAAATTGTGATGAGGTATCTTCTCTTTGTATTTACCTTGAGTGTTTATGGTTTCGGCTTGACTCAAACCTATTACTTAACGGGTCGGCCATTTACTTTTGAGCGAAACAACGCCATTAAGGAAGTGGGGAGCGCTTGGGGCATAACTGTAATCTACGCTGGGAGCGATGTTGTAGAACAGCTTGGACTTGATTCGATAAACAATGAAAATCAGCAGTTGGATTCGTTGATTGCTCTTCGTAGAGGCAAAGAATGGTTGGGTTCCTTTTACAAGCAAGTAGATTCCACAGAAGCCATTTTTGGACGAATTCGCAAACACATTTATACCGAGAATATTCAAGCAATGGGTCCTCCCAAAAAAGATGCTCCCTTTGAGGAACAAAAAATCATCTTACACCAACAAAAAAGAAGAACATACCAAGCATCTATTGTAGCGATCTCGAACAATCAGACAGCGACGTGTATTGCTACTTATTTGATTAAGTGGAATCGAAGTAAAAAAATGAAATTACAATCGCAATGTGCGGTACCGTATCAATTTCCTGAGAACGGGATCATAATCAAATAGCATTGGAAGCAAGGGTATTAAAGTCCACTGGGAGCTGGTATGTATTGGAAACGGATCAAGGGGAAGTCCTTAACGCCCGGTTGAGAGGAAGGCTTAGGCAGTCCGGGTTAAGCTTAACAAACCCAATAGCGGCGGGTGATCGTGTTACCTTAAAAAGTCAAGTGGATGAAGAGGGAAATTATGTCATAGAGGACATTTTACCTCGAGTGAACTACGTGGCTAGAAAATCAACCAACCTTAGCAAGCAAATGCAAATTTTGGCAGCAAATGTAGACCAAATGTTTTTGGTGGTTACCTTGTTAAATCCTAAAACGCAATCCCTCTTTATTGATCGATTTTTGGTTTCAACGGAATCTTTTCGCATTCCTACGACCTTGCTTTTTAACAAAACAGATTTGTATTCCGAAGAACATTGGAAGGAATTCAATCAAATGAAAGCTATGTATGAAACCATTGGGTATCCTTGTCTTCCCATTGAAGCCAAAGACCGTGATTCTGTTTTATTCCTTCACAGCTTGATCGACGGTAAACAAGTAATGCTAGGAGGGAACAGCGGTGTGGGAAAATCGACCTTAGTCAATGCCTTGGATGCTTCTATTCATTTGAAAATGGGAGAGATTTCTAAGGTTCACATGCAGGGAAAACACACCACAACCTTTGCAGAGATGTATAAATTCGCCAATGGCGGATATTTAATTGACACCCCAGGCATTCGATCCTTTGGATTGGTGGAAGTGGACAAAGCACACCTTGGGCATTATTTTCCCGAAATAAGAAAGGAAATGGAATACTGTAAATTTCACAACTGCTTGCATTTGAATGAACCAAAGTGCGCCGTAATGGATGCGGTAGAAAGTGGGAAAATAGACCTTCAGAGGTATCAAAACTACCTATCCATCTTAATGGAAAAAGATTCCTCCCCCTATCGATATAATGACCACGAATGAGGTCCCTTGTCCAATGTGTTTCTCAATTAAGGGTCGCGTTCGACTGAGCAAAAGTCTTTAAAATTATACCCGTGAATGAGGGGGCGGTGACCACTTGTCTGGATTCAAACGAGCGATAAATCGTTCGTTCGGTTTTTTTTATGTATTTTAACTGCCTGATTTTTAAAGTTTAACGAATGAAAAGCGTAATACTTGGGTTAAAAATTGGGACATTCATGATTGTTTTAGCTTTCTCGTCCACTGCCCAAACCAACTATTTTGAGAGCCACCAAATGATCGCAGACAGCTTAGAGGATGTCTATGGAATTCCATCTTCGGTGATGCTGTCAATTGCCTATCACGAATCCGCAGCGGGGAAGAGCAGGGTTGCCTTGTTGTTGAACAATCATTTCGGAATCAAAGGCTCAAATGATTTAATGAAAACCCACGGAATCAAATCCGCCTATAAGTTTTTTCCTTCGGTAACAGATTCTTACATCGCCTTTTGTGAAATGCAACGCAAGCGAAGTTATTTTGAAACACATCAGTGTTCCGAGGATTCAAAAGCTTGGGTAAAAGCCATCGCAACATCTGGATACGCGGGGAATGCAACACAATGGTCACAACATGTTTTTGGCGTTATCCAAAAATTCGAACTGGATTAATATTGGTTGTTGTTTTTTTCTGTGTCAATCGTATAGGTAATGCCCAGGTTTAAACCTGCAGAGGCAGCACGGGTTTTATGGTAAGTGCTGTAAAACAGAGAATTGCTTAAAGAGTTCCCAAGTGCATCCACCCCTTTTGCGTCTTTGATACCATACTGTAAACGGAAACCAAACAGAATGCTTAGCGGAAGAGATTTAACGATGCGTGCATTTACGCCAAAACCAATAAATCCTGTGGTATAACTTTTTGCATAATTGGAAGAAACATTCGCTGTTGTTGGCAAGAAATTCTCTCTGGAATAGGTAGCATTTCTGATTTTATTATACTGCGCCCCCAATTCGAAATAAGCGCCGCCTTTGTTTTGAAATCGAAAAAACATAGGTGCTTGGAATGTACTCAAAGCTACTTTTGAGGTGTAATCTTGCGTGGCAACCACACCGGAATATTCTGCATTGTGTTTACCCCAATTGGTTTCCAGGCCAAAACCAAAAAAGCCCATTCTTATTCCCAATCCCAATCCGTAATTACTTCCCCAAGCGGGTGCATAATCTTGCTCCTCGCCTTTGTCAGATACATTTTGGTTAAATAACCAAGTTGAGTTAAATTGACCCTTTCCAGAGATGTCAAACAACAATTGCGCTTTTAAAGAGGAAGAAAAAAGCAAGATGAAAAGGAGGAGGTATAAGTTTTTCATAGTTAATTTTTTACGTGGCTACTAAATAGGTTTATTTTAAAATCAAAGGTCAAGGTACAAAAGATTCTTTAATGTAAAGAAAATAAAAAACGCCCTCTTGGTTGTTCAACAGTTCCATCTCTGCGGTATAAAAGGGAATTTGAATTTTCTCTCCCGCCTTGTAAATAGGCTTGAACACCTCTGGATTGATTTTCAAGTTATATCCATCCCCGTTGTTAATGAAGGCTTTTTCAATATGCCAGGTCACTTTTTGAGGTACAGTTAGGCTTGAACCTGCATAGGCAGATTTTACAAAGGTGGTGTCTTGACCATAAACGGCCCCTGTCAAGCATAGAAATAAAAACAATCCAAATTTCATGGTACAATGTTGAATTCAATGGCAGAATAACCGCGCGCGCAGAAACTGGAATTCGTGCAGGTACAAATGGTGGAACCTGCAGGAACCCAAATTGGCAAATGGGTCAATTGCTCTCCCGCACTGTGAACACCAAAACTAATCGGAATATTGTTGATTGCTAAATATCTACCATAGTAAAAATACCACAGGGTAGGAACACCACATGAAGCAAAAAATGACTGGTTGGATCCTGAAGTACTTGCAGGATAAACATCTTGATCATTCGCAAAAACACTTTCTATCTTCCAAACCTTACCTACAGGCACCGTTTGGGGAGGGTCGATGTTGGAAATAATTTTTACTTGGTTAAACTGTAAGTTTCCTTGACAGTAACCAATTAGATGTATTCCCAAAACAAAAAGCAGATGAGCGTAACGTTTCATGGTACAATGTTGAATTCAATGATGTTGTATTGGGTCGTTGCATTCCATCCTGCAATGGTGGCTCCAGCAGGAAGCCAAATGGCCCCCGAAGGCAAGGAGCCTCCTGAGCCCTGTGGGAACCAATTGTTGCCATTAATAACCAACGAGGAGTAGGCAGAACTTCCACCATTTGTGTAAGATTGACCAGAATTTTCAACCTTCCAAACCTTACCCGCAGGCACCGTGTTAATGCCTACCCCACTAAACAAAAGTGCTTGATTGAATTGTAGGTTGCCTTGCGCCGAAATGTGTTGGCAACAAAGCATTAACAGCGAAATAAGCAGTAGTTTTTTCATTAGGGTACGATGTTAAATTCAATCACATTAATTTTTGCAACATTCACCCAAGCTTGTAACGTTTGTCCAGCATAAAGCCAAATCGGGTATTTTTGTTCCCATACAAAATAGGAAGCAGCATTGTAATTTCCGTTTCCAGATCGGGCAGAACGAACGACAAAGGCAGACCCATCAATTTTGATTTGATCGTCTTGGGTTAATGAGCTCGAAACCGAACCCACTGATGTTGCATACAAAACACTTTCTATTTTCCAGGCCTTTCCGGCAGGGACCGTTTCTTGTGCAAAGACCATTTTGGCCTGGTTAAATTGCAGGTTGCCCTGTGCACCTAGTTCATTGCAAAAACAGACAAATAGGAATAGGATAAAGAGATTTTTCATTAGGGGACGATGTTAAATTCCAGTACAGAAAGGCTTGAAATACCTGCGCCGACAATCACAGTTGACCCAGCAGGTAACCAAATCGGAAAGGAATGTAAAACAGCAGAATGGCTGCCGGAATTATAGTTGTAATTTAAACCTGCGTTCATTCCAACAATTTTAACATCTCCGTTGATAACGATGTTGTGCGTAGCAGGATTCCCTCCATGGACTCCATAAACTGAGGTTGGCGCATAGGACTCTATCTTCCAAACCTTTCCCGCTGGGACCGTTTGAAGTGTTGAGCTTACTAAAATCGCATTGTTAAATTGAAGGTTACCCTGGGCATTGGCAGAAACGGCACCAAAGAGTAAAAAAAAGAGCAGAAACAAAGAATTTCTCATGGCACAATGTTAAATTCAATGATACTCGCTACACCTCCGGTTAATCCGTTAAAGGTTACGTTTTGTCCACCGCTGATCCAGAAAGGAAATGATTCAAATTCAGGCCCATAACCCGTATGTGAGTTCTTTAAAAAGATGCTGTTTCCCGCAACATTAACCCCGAAAAAAGATTGGTATGAACTTAAGCCAACACCTTCGATTTTCCATACTTTGCCGGCAGGCACGGCGAAGTTTGAACCGCCTCCAGAAAAATTTAAATTCAGTACCTGGTTAAATTGTAAGTTGCCTTGAGAAAACACCAAGGAATGAAAGGCAATAAAAAAGCAAACAAGAATTGCACGCATCTTTCTGTAATTAATGATAGGTTTAAAATTACGAATTCTAAATTGGCCCCAATGTTACTTTTTGGTTATCAAAAAAATAAAACATTTGTATGCGATATATTGAATGTTTGGAATGTGTACATTTATGAGCCTTAAAATATTTACATCATGACGAAATTTACATTTTCACGCTTTTTTAAACAAACCCTTTTAATGGTTTTGGGTTTAATTTGTTTTACAACCCTAAAGGCCCAGGCGCCAGAAGGCATCAATTACCAGGCGGTCATTCGAACCACTTCAGGAACCTTGGTGTCCAATTCAACGGTTGCCATCCGCGTTCAAATTAAACAAACTTCATCAACGGGTACCGTAGTATATGCCGAAAGACAATCTGTTGCTACCAACCAATATGGTTTGGTAAATTTTGTGATTGGTTCGGGTACCATTCTTTCAGGTACGTTTTCATCTATCAACTGGGCAACCGGAAATTATTGGGTGAGTTTAGCGGTTGATTTCTCCAATGGCACCAACTATTTAGATTATGGGTCTCAACGTTTAATGAGTACACCTTATGCTTTGTATGCCAAAACAGCAGGCGTACAACTCAACCAATGGAGATACGGCGCTGTTGCACCTGCGGCTGCATTGGGCAATGTAGGAGATTTTTATTTAGATACAGCTACAGGAAATGTGTATTACAAATCTGGAACGACCACATGGACACTTACAGGAAACATTAAAGGCCCAACAGGCGCTGCGGGTGCTCAAGGTGTAGCCGGAGCTACAGGCGCAACGGGTCCTGCGGGTGCTCAAGGGGTTGCTGGCCCAGCGGGTCCAACCGGTCCAACGGGATTAACTGGCGCAACCGGTCCGGCGGGGGCAACGGGACCTCAAGGGATTGCTGGGCCTACAGGAGCAACAGGTGCTCAAGGAGTTGCTGGTCCTGCGGGTGCAACGGGACCTCAAGGGGTTGCTGGACCTACAGGAGCAACAGGTGCGCAAGGAGTTGCTGGTCCTACGGGCGCAACGGGACCACAAGGCGTTGCCGGTCCTGCTGGTGCACAAGGAATCGCGGGAACAAATGGCAATACCATATTAAATGGCATTTCTGCTCCATTGGCAGCAACAGGGGTAAATGGCGATTTTTATTTGAATACAGCAACCAACACAATCTACGGTCCTAAATCAAATGGCGTTTGGCCAGCGGGAGTTTCTATCATTGGCGCAACAGGTCCTCAAGGTCCGGCGGGGCTTCAAGGTCCGGCGGGTCTTCAAGGGATGATGGGTGCAAGTGGAAACACGGTATTAAATGGCGTTGTGGTTCCATCTGGAGCAACAGGTGTTGATGGTGATTTTTACATCAACACAGCTACAAACACCATCTATGGTCCTAAGGCAAGTGGCGCTTGGCCAAATGGTGTGTCCTTGGTTGGTCCAGCAGGAGGTGGTGCAGGAACCTATTCCTCAACGTCTAACACCTTGATTTATACTTCAGACGGCTTCTAAAATGAAAGAAATACTAAAATGTATTTTTTCGTTGGTCCTATTTTTCTATGTTTCAACCGTATTTTCTCAAGGGAACTTACAGTTCAATCAGGTGAAATTGGTAACGTCCCAAGAAACCGTCCCTGCCGGAAAGGTTTGGAAGGTTGAAAGTGCGTTGTCCGGAGAAGAACGTTATCCAACGAGTGGTTCAACTTTACCCTCAAACAGTAGATTTATTTTGGTAAATGGCAATTCTGTATGTGTCCATGAAGAGCATGTAGCGACAACAGGCGTTGGCTTCAATGGTTGCTGTGGGGGTGGGTTTTGGATGAACAATGTCGGAATGGCTGTAAACAGTACAACCCCTGTCTTGGTGCAAGTAACCGCACAACCAACGAAATTACCCTTGTGGCTTCCTTCGGGATCCACACTTTCCATTGGAACCAAGGTAAGTTCTATTTCTGTAGTCGAATTTAACATCGTTCCATGAGTCGAATCCTAAGTTTTCTTTTCTTAATTTTTACCCTAAGCATTTGGTCTCAAGGAAATTTGCAGTTCAATCAGGTAAAATTGGTTTCTACGCAAGAAACGGTTCCCGCAGGTAAGGTGTGGAAAATGGAAAACTACATGCCTGCTTCACAATTGGCAATCGACATAAATCGCCAACCAAACATAGCCGTTGCCGGGGGCACAAAGAATTTCATAGTGTTGATTAATGGGAATCAGGTTTTTTTACAAACAACAATCACACGCGAAGTGGGACGTAATGATGGCTATTGGAGCCAAGATGGCTATGCCGCAGCTTCAGATTTTAAAACATTGAATTTACCTTATTGGTTTCCTGCAGGAACAACGGTCGCGGCCTCAACTAATATACTTTATGTCAACGTGATTGAATTTAACATTGTACCATGAATCGAATCATTAGCCTATTATTTTTGGTGTTTTCCATTTCTACTTGGTCGCAAGGAAACTTGCAATTCAATCAGGTAAAATTGGTTTCATCTCAAGAAACCGTTCCGGCTGGTAAAGTTTGGAAAATTGAAAACATCTTGCCTTCTGTGAGGCCAACGACTACTTCTTGGGGCAACGCTACGGTAGATTTTATCATTAACATCAATAATCAAGCGGTCTATTATCTTTCCTCTGAATCCAAAGGAAATCTTTATGGAAATGGTACTACAGGGATTGCTGCCATTACCGCAGGAATAGGGAATTCTCCATTGTGGATTCCTGCGGGAACCCTTCTGTCTGCAGGGACCAATGTGTTTTCAATCAGTGTAATCGAATTTAACATCATTCCATGAGGTTTTTCTTGAGCATGCTTTTCTTTTCATTTGCCTTGGGGATTTGGTCTCAAGGAAACTTGCAATTTAACCAAGTGGTTACATACACGGGTTCAGGTTCTGGATCCTTTTCATATAACAGTCCTACGTGGACCGTACCTGCGGGTAAGGTGTGGAAAGTTGAATCTGCATCCCCGAATCTTGGAAACGCAGCGGTAACGAGAGCCATTAATGTAAATTCGGGTGTTGATTGGGGTTCTTATCGCTTAACATCCTCTGGTCAAGACCTGTCTGTGAGTCCCTTTCCTATATGGTTAAAGGCCGGAGACCAAGTACAATTACACGCTTCAGGAAATTGTTGTTCAACCACCAGTTTTTCCTATGCCATTTCAGTGGTTGAATTTAACATCGTTCCATGAGGTCTATCATTAGCATTCTATTTTTGTTTTTTGCCTGTGGGATTTGGTCCCAAGGAAACTTGCAGTTCAACCAAGCCCTTTACTTGTCTGCAAATGCCGACAACACCACCCAATGGACTGTGCCTGCGGGAAAGGTGTGGAAAATTGAGGCAGTAGGTATTTACAGCTCTACCTTGACGGTTTATTTTAATGGAGCTACCTCCTTTATTTATGCAGGTGCTTATTCCAACTCAAGTCCTTCCGCCTATTATCGAAATGCGGATGCTTCGCCTATTTGGTTGCCAGGGGGCAGTGTCTTGGGGCAATCTTGTGGTTGTGGGGCCAATCGCTGGTTTAGTATTTTAGAATTTAACATCGTTCCATGAAAAAATTATTTTTGTTGACCTTTCTTGTGGTGTCTAAATTTATTTTTTCCCAAGGAAACTTGCAGTTTAACCAAACCTTACTTCTTTCAACTACACAAGCGAATAGCGTATTGTTAGGAACCGTTCCTGTAGGCAAAACATGGAAAATAGAAGGGTTTGGTACGGCCGCCGATGGCTACAATGAATGTCGGTTTTCCTTTGATGGAAGCAACATTGCATTTCGTGCCGGTAGCGTTCATATTTATGGATCAAGCTATGCTTATGCAGGTGAGGCAAAAGGCATTTGGATTCCTGCTGGAACCACTTTGTATTCCCTAGGGTGTAGTTATTACCGTTGGGTTAGCGTTGTCGAATTTAACATTGTCCCCTGATGAAATTTTTGTTAATTCTTATACTGAGCGCCTGTGCGCATTGGGCTTTCGGACAAGGAAATTTGCAATTCAACCAGGTTTTAAGAATCGGTAATTCCCCCCTAACCGTTCCTGTAGGCAAAGTTTGGAAAGTTGAATCCTACCTTCAAAACGAAGTGGTCTACAACTCTAATTATCAAGCCAACTGCGGGAGTTTAAACTTTCATAGGCCATTGGTTATTAATGGAAATAATTACTATTTTCTAGGAGATGTTTCCTACGGTGCAGCCAGTGTGTTTTTGATGAATGGAAACAAACTACCCGTATGGTTAAAGTCAGGAGACATCGTTAACACGGTTTGTCCGACGGATTTCGCTAGTGTAATTGAATTTAATATTGTACCTTAGGGCTATGAAAAGAGCACTCGTTTTGACTTTATTCTTATTGAGTATAACCACCTTTTTTGCGCAAGGAAACCTTCAGTTTAATCAGGTAATTACATCTGCTTTTGCATCGGGTAATGTAACACCGGTTACCGTTCCTGCAGGCAAGGTGTGGAAGCTTGAGAATTGTATGTTAAATTCGACAGGGAATTCATATACATATATGCTTTACAATGGTGTTTATTATAATCTAAGGCAACAAGGGTCATCGTCTCAGGTGGCAAACTTCCCTTTTTGGCTTTCAGCGGGTAGTACCGTAACTTTTGGCGCAGGCGGTGCCTCCGGAGGGGCGATAAGCATCATTGAATTTAATATTGTACCTTAGAGCCATGAAATTTTTATTCCTTTTTTCCTTTTTTTTGTTGTGGTTCACACCCTTTTTCGCTCAGGGGAATCTTCAATTTAACCAGGTAAAATTGGTTAGCGCTCTTGAAACCGTTCCGGCCGGTAAAGTTTGGAAAATTGAAAGCGTGATTTATAACATTCCACAAACAGCCTCTGGATCTCAGTCAACAAATGGCGGATGTAGCGTTTTTTATTATGAATCCACGGCCATAGAAATTGCGGGTACACCGACTAAGGTTGGTCAAGGTACACAAGCTGCATCTTATTCAAGCTTATCCTATACCCATTCATACACGAATTTACCCATTTGGATACCAGCAGGAACAACCCTTTCTGGTGGCGTCTGTTTAAACAAAATAAGTGTCATAGAATTTAACATAATCCCATAACCATGAAATCATTTACCCTCGTTTTACTCTTAGCCGTTTCTTTTTCAGGATTCACACAAACAAACATGCCTGACCGTGTTGTTTATGCTTCTGCGGGAATGTACACTACACCGACTTTAGGATTGAATTTGATTAACAATAAAACCATGACCTACACCATTGGTGAACCCGTGATTTATGGTGGATTGGTCGCATCAAAATACATCTTTAACGGTTTTGAACAAGGAGATGTCCTTGTGGCTGTTAGCCCAGGTGTTGTAATGTTAGAAAAACCAGGACAACCTTTTAAAGTATATCCAAACCCTGCTACTACACAAAGCATTGTTGCCGGACCAGAGGAGCAAACGGAAGCCGTAAACATTCAATTAATGGATCTTAACGGGAAACTAATTGCAGAGTATCAAATGGAAAACAACAGGTTGGTGATTGACTTCGAAAATCAATTGGCTCCGGGTACCTATTTCTTAAATTTTTACAACTTGAGTGGTGTATTCATTCAGCAAACGAAATTGATGAAGTCCAACGGGGCGTCGAACTGATCTTTTCCCCAAAGGTTGTAAGCCTTTCATTGATTAAATCCTTCTCGCTTTATCCCATTGATATAAAAATAAAACCCTTCATGCGAAGGGTTTTTTGTTCTACCCTCAGGACCATTTCCTTTCGGTTGAAGATGGTTAATTATGGTTGCTTTATTTGGCTTTTAATCCAATCCCTTCCCGTACCGGTTTTATACCATTTTTCTCTTTTCATAGCCTCACCTCGTGTTTCAAATTGTTCAAAAAGAACCAATTCCCAAGGTGTATGCTTGGATGAATAATTGACTAATCCTTGGTTGTGGATAATCAATCTTTTTTCAATATCCTGAGTAGAACCTTTATATAAGATTCCATTTTTTAAAGATCTCAAAACATATGAATAAAACGGCACAAAAAAATAAAAAAAAGCCCTTAGAACAAAGGGCTTTGTGATCCGCTCAGGATTCGAACCTGAGACCTACTGCTTAGAAGGCAGTTGCTCTATCCAGCTGAGCTAGCGGACCATGATTTCAATACTCAATACAACATACTAGCAGTTGCTTCCGCCGAGGCGGACTGAGCTAGCGGACCATGATTTCAATACTCAATACAACTTACTAGCAGTTGCTTCCGCCGAGGCGGACTGAGCTACGGGACCTAAATCGTATTAATAAAAAAGGGGATGATTACTCATCCCCTGGTCGGGGCGGCAGGATTCGAACCTGCGACCTCCTGGTCCCAAACCAGGCGCGATGACCGGACTACGCTACGCCCCGATTTTGATCAAATTCGCTTTTACAATATTTCAATTTCTCATCGCTCACCTTCACATTGTTGCGGTGGGAGCGAGATTCGAACTCGCGGTACAGTTACCCGTACGACAGTTTAGCAAACTGTTGGTTTAAGCCACTCACCCATCCCACCTTTTAAGTTTGGGAGGGCAAAAATATGAAATCCTTTTGGTTTGTTAAAGTATTTTCGTAAAAATCAGGTTATTCATAACTAAAAACACCATGTTCACTCGATATGACTAACTCCTTTGACCCCGAAGCCTCTACATGACCAATGATTTTTGCTTCAACTCCGAACTTTGCCGATGTCTTAATCATTTCCTGTGCAGTCATTGGGTCCGTATACATTTCTAATCGGTGCCCCATGTTAAACACCTTGTACATTTCCCGCCATGAGGTTTTTGATTCTTCTTGTATCATTTGAAACAAAACCGGAATCGGAAAAAGGTTGTTTTTTACAATCTTCACCCCTTTCGCAAAATGCAAAATCTTTGTTTGCCCCCCACCTGAGCAATGAACCATTCCATGAATCTTGCTTTTGTGTTGTTTTAATATTTCTATCACAATGGGGGCATAGGTGCGGGTAGGCGATAGGACCAATTTACCCGCATTCAGCAAGGAATTCGTAACCGCATCGGTTACATTTTTGCTCCCTGAATACACCAAGTCTCTTTGAATGCTGCCATCGTAACTTTCCGGATATTTTGACGCCAAAGCATGGTTGAAAACGTCGTGCCTGGCAGAAGTTAAGCCATTGCTTCCCATCCCACCATTGATTTCCTTTTCATAGGTCGCTTGGCCATCTGAGGCGAAACCAACAATGACATCACCGGGCGCTATGCGGTCATTGCTGATGACATCGGAACGTTTCATGCGACACACTACCGTTGAGTCTACGATGATCGTTCTTACAAGGTCTCCCACATCCGCCGTCTCTCCACCTGTTGAATATATTTCAAGTCCATGCGACCTTAATTCCTCGAGTAAATCTTCAGTGCCTTCAATGATTTCTTTTAAAACCTCCCCGGGAATCACGTTTTTATTTCTCCCAATGGTTGAGGACATTAAAATAGGTCCGGTGGCCCCAACGCACAAAAGGTCATCTACATTCATGATCAAGGCGTCTTGTGCAATTCCACGCCATACGGATAAGTCTCCCGTTTCTTTCCAATAGACATAGGCCAAAGAAGATTTTGTGCCTGCACCATCCGCATGCATGACCACACAATGTTCTTCGCTGTTTCCTAAATAGTCGGGTACGATTTTACAGAATGCAGCAGGAAAAATTCCCTTGTCAAGGTTCTGTATTGCATTGTGGACATCCTCTTTGCCAGCGGAAACCCCACGTGATTGGTATCTTTCGTCTGCCATGGTCCGTTTTGGTGCAAAAGTATAAATTAATACGTAGTGTTGTCAGAATCTGATTCCAATTGATTTAATATCTGTTCAACATCCAATTCGGTGGTTTTTAATTTGTCCTTGCAAAATTGAATCAGCTCTGAAGCGCGTTTGACTTTAATTGACAAGGCATCTATGCCGATTTCACCACTTTCCATTTCTTGCACGATTTGTTGCAATTCTTCGAAAGCAGCCGAGTAACTTTTGTTTTCCATACCCCAAATTTAATTAATTTTGACCTTCTTAAACGCCCCATTTTACCCGAACGGAATGTCCTTTTATATTCGATTTTTTCTCGCATGCTTGCTATTGCTCACCGCATGTGAATCAAAGGAGAGAAATTCGAAAGCGCTGAGTGGCATAGAATCATTTGATATGGAGGCGCCCACACGGCATGACAAACAGTGGATGCATGACAGCGCCCAGGTTTTTTTTCAAAAACAGTTCAACAAGGTTCCGTTCAATGGACATTTTCTGGTTGCGAAAAACGGACACATTCTGTTTTCAAAGTCCATGGGGTATGCGGATTTCGAACATAAAATAAAACTCTCACCCCTTACACCCATTCATGTGGCTTCAATCAGCAAAGTGGCTACGGCATTGGCAGTTTTAAGACTGGTCGACCAAAAAAAAATCAAGCTGAACGCCAAAGTGACCCGCTATTTGAAAAATTTTCCTTTCCCAGAAATTACGGTGAAAAGCTTGTTAAATCACCGCAGTGGATTGCCTTATTATGGGTATTTCACCAATGATGCTTGCAGAAGAAATTCCATGTTAAACAATGACTCCATACTTGAGATCATGGTGAAGCACAAGGTTTCTTTGAATTTCCCGACAAATAAGAAATTTGCCTATTCGAACACCAACTTTGTGATCCTTGCCTTGATTGTTGAGGAGGTTACAGGGCTCCCCTTCCCAAAGGCGATGCAAAAACTTATTTTCAATCCTTTGAAAATGGAGCATTCCTATGTGTTGTCGTCCTATGAGGATTACAAAAAAGCAGCGAAAAATTACAATGCCAATCATTTTCCTTATCCTTTTGGTTACCTCGATGCGATTTATGGCGATAAGAATTTATATACCACGGCAAAGGACTTAATGACAATGGACAAGGCGACCTGTTTTAATCACTTTTTGAGTGATTCGTTAAGAAACCAAATGTATAAAGGGTACAGTTACGAGTTTCCCGGCACAAGAAATTATGGTTTGGGGACGCGGCTCAAGGAACAGCCGGGGAAAAAAACTTTTTTCTTTCACACGGGTTGGTGGCATGGAAACACCGGGTTGTACGGTTCCTTAAGGAAAGATACCATTTGCATTGTCGCCATTTCCAACGTTTTTGACAGACGGGTTTACAACTTAAACGACCTTATTTTGGATTTTGGAAACTACTGTGTGCGTGATTCTGAATAAAAATGACAGGCATTCTATTGGATATCCATAAATTAATCATAGTTTCGCAAAGTGAAATGGGGTAGTGGAAGAAAGGTGGAATGTTAAACCCTTGCAAAAGGGATGTTTTCACTGGACTAAGGGCTCTTCGTTTATCACAATTAGTATTTTATTTTAAAGTTTTATTATGAACATGTATGTTTCAAACCTAAGCTTTCGCGTAGGTGAACAAGAATTAGGAGAGCTTTTCGCTCAGTATGGAGAAGTAGCTTCTGTAAAAATCATTACAGACCGTGAAACGGGTAGATCTCGTGGATTTGGTTTTGTTGTTATGGACAGTGACGAAGAAGCGCAAAACGCGATGAACGCATTGTCTAATTTCGAATTAGGCGGGCGTAACATCAACGTTTCTGAAGCTCGTCAACGTGACGAAAGCGAACAAAAAGGGAAACGCTGGTAAGACCACGTTTTAAATTAAATTTATTTAATTTTTCTGCTTGCATTTTGTTTGGTCTTTGATAAGGTCGAACAAAATGCTTTTTTCGTTACCCTCGGGCAGGATTGCTTGAGGTTTTTTTTGTGTGACATTTTGCTTACTGTGTGTTGTGCTTTCGTTCTTTTATTTTCAATGTTGACCATCTCTTTTTATATTTCCAACTTGTGTTGGTACAGTCCAGTTTGATTAACGTGTCATTTTTAACCAGCGCCAAACCACATATTCCAGGTGTGTTGTTGTAGATATTTTTGGTAGCCCATGGAAAGTCAATGTCCATGGGAGAGGTCCCAACCCAAAGCGATTCATTCGGTAAAATTTCGATTAAAGTGTCCGCTGTCGCGCTGAATTCTCCTTGGTTATGGTCGAGCGGATAGCGGGGAATATGCAATCGGATATTATGATCAGTCTTGTTTTGCACGGAATAATGAAGATGGTTAACAGCATCACATGACAATAAAGTAAAACTTGTCAAGACCATTGATATGAAGTTTCTTATTATCATGTTTTCATGCTTCAGACATAACTTTTATATAAGAAAAATGAAGTTATGAATATTCCTCTAAATAAGGTGGGATAAGCGATAAAATCATTGATTCCAATAACTTTAAGAGGCCTAAAGTTAATATCCTAATCCCATACTCATATTTACATCAGTCTCCTCGATAATCATTCGAGTTCATCGAAGTTTCCTGGGATATTTACGACGAAAACACCCCTCACATTCACTTACTTCCCAATACAAAACCGGGAAAATATGGCACCCAGAATATCGGTGTCCATTTCGATTTCACCGGTGATGTTTCCCAAGGATCGCATGGCTGATCGGATGTCCATGGCAACCAAGTCTGCTGGGAGATTTTGCGTAATTCCATTCAACGCGGCCTGCAAAGCAACCTTGGTTTGTTCCAATGCTTCCAAATGGCGCACATTGGAAACAATCGTTTCTTGGTTTACATCAAAATCTTGTTTTATTCCCGCGCTTAACAAGGTTTTTAATGCTTCGATGCCCTCGCCGGTTATGGCACTCAAGGAGGCATCCTCAGCGCCGGAGGCTTTTGTTAAATCTGTTTTATTCGCCACCCATAGCACCCTTTTTTCAGGGAATTTGGTTCGCATTTCATCTACCCAACCCTTGTCTTGGTTGAATTGCTGAGGGTTGTTCGCGTCACTTAACACCAATACAATCCTTGCACGTTCGATTTTTTCCTGCGCCCGAGCCACACCCATGGCCTCTATCGTTTCATCCGTATCGCGAATTCCTGCAGTATCCATCAACCGAAAGGGTATGCCGTCAATGTTTAGCACCTCTTCAATCACATCCCGTGTGGTACCTGGAATGGCACTTACGATTGCCCTTTCTTCCCCCAATAAATAATTTAACAAGGAACTTTTCCCAGCATTCGGTGCCCCAACGATGGCCACAGGCACCCCTTCCTTCATGGCATTTCCAAAGGCAAAACTCGCAATCAATCGATGGATCTTCGACAGTACATCGGTCACCAAGGTGGTCAAGGCACTTCGGTCTGCAAAAGCCACGTCTTCCTCTCCAAAATCCAATTCCAATTCAATCAGACTGGCAAATTCAATCAGTTTTTCGCGTAATTCACTCAACGCATGGGAAAAAGTACCGCGCAATTGGTTTAGGGCTATGGCATGCGCTTGTTGCGTTTGTGAGGCGATCAGGTCAGCAACGGCTTCGGCTTGTGATAAATCCATTTTTCCGTTTGCAAAGGCGCGTTGGGTGAATTCCCCTGGGGTTGCAAGGCGCGCCCCGGAAAGTACATAAGCTTGTAAAATTTCTTGTTGTATGTAAGATGAGCCATGGCAAGAAATTTCGATGGTTTCTTCAGCCGTAAAACTCTTTCCTTTCTCAAAATAGGCAATCAATACCTCGTCAATCGGTTCTCCTTCGGCATTGCGAAACAAACCGAAATGCGTGGTGTGACTGGGGATGTTTCGTAGATTTTTGAACACATGGGATTGTGTAAGTTCCAACGCCTTTGGACCCGAAATACGGATTACAGACAAAGCACCCGTCCCTCCGGTAGCCAAAGCAACAATGGTGTCATGCGCGTGAATCATGTTACAAAGGTACAAACTTCTATGGGTTTGCCCATGCGGAAAGGACCTCTTCCCAAGCTGTGTGACCCTCGGAATTTTGTGTCAGATCTGGCGTCAGTTTGCGATGCACTAAAGCAGATTTCGTGCTGTCACCCCAGGTGACAAGCTTAGCGTTGACGGGCAAAGCATTGGCCTGAAAAAATGAATCTACATTGCTCGGACTTGTGAAGATGTAAACATCACAAGGGGGAATTGGCATTGGATTTAACAAGGTTTTGTACACCACGAGTTCTTCGATTTGTTCGGGTGGGAACAACTTTGTGATGCTTCGCAAGCTACGGTCCGAAATCGGAAACAACACGCGACGTTCGCCTACCCACGATGTAAAATCAAGCCCGGTTTGTGTGGGATTTCCCGGTGTGGTGCCTTGCCAATGGATGGGTTGGTTTATGTGATGAGCCGTTCCCTTGGAAAAGCAAGCTACTTCAATGTTTTTTGACAGAAGGTGTTTTGCAAAATGATAGGCACGGGGGCTGCCAAAGAAAACAATGTCGTAAGAACGCGAGGGAAGCGCAGGAACACCCTCGAAGGTGATTAAGGATTGTTGGATGAGGTCTAGGTCTAATTTTTTGGATGCGAGCGCCAAAGGATGTTGAGGGTCTAATTCCGAAGAGAAAAAGACACGCATCAAAGGGATTTTAAGGTTGCAATGATTTCGGCTACGGGATTCATATCGTGCGCAAAGGGGAATTTTATAATGACCGCGGCGTCTTGTTTTGACTTTGCATAGGAAACATGCACCACTTCTCCGTCATTGTATACGCCCAGTGGCAATTGACATCCACCCTCCATGTTTTTTAAGACTTCGCGTTCGATTTGAATGCAATTTTCGGCAGGCAAAAAATTGAGTTTACTTACCCATTCGAAGGTACGAGCATCGTTGGCCCGTACTTGTAAACCCAAGACCCCTTGCGCAGGCGCAGGGATGAATTCTTTTGGGTCTAAGGTGAGGGTAATGAGGTCGCTGGTATCCAGGTTTAAACGTGACACGCCAGCCTTGGCAAGTAGGATTGCATCGTATTGGCCACTTCGCAATTTTTCTATGCGTGTGGGAACATTCCCGCGTAAGTCTATAATCTTCAAATCGTTCCGAAAAGTTCTTACCAAACTCTGTCGGCGCGCAGAGCTCGTTCCAATGATGGCGTTCATTTTAAGTTCAAACTTCTTTGAAGGGTCATGGGCTTCGTTTCGCATAAGAAGCAATTCACTGGGATCTTCGCGTTCGGAGACCGCAGCAATGATAAGTCCTGCAGGGGGAGTGGTCTCGAGGTCTTTGTGAGAGTGTACAGCAAGATCGACATTCCCATTGAGCAATTCGGTTTCGATTTCTTTTGTAAAAAACCCTTTTCCTTCCAATTTATCGAAGCTAAGGTCTTGAATGCGATCCCCTTGGGTTTGAATGATTTTTATCTCGACCAGACATCCCAAAGCTTCTAAACTTGATTTCACATGGTGAGCTTGCCACAAAGCCAAGTCGCTTCCACGGGTTCCAATGCGAATGAGCGTAGGGTTATCCATTTTTTATCAAGATTTCTTTGGCCATTTTCATGGGGCCAGCGATGTATTTTTTTTCCATGTACCCAAGGATTTTTTCCAAGACCTCCTTGGAATGGTCATCCAAGTGGTTGATGTCTTCTTTGAACACTTCATTCAGGGCGATGGATTTTATTTTTTTTACTTCTTCAGGAATCTCCTTCATGGCCAACTCAACTTGTCTTTCATGAAGCAATTTTTCAAAATTTACTTTTGCTTTGCCTAAAATGCGTTCCACATGCGCCAATTCTTTGGAGCGTTCCTTTAAATTTTGGTTGGAGATTTTTTGCAACATGCTTACAGAAATGTGCTTAACGGCATGCATTTGCGGAATGATGGGGTCTAAATCTTGAGGGATTGCAATGTCTATGATGGTTTTTGGCTTTGTATCCCCTTGGAGAATGGATTCATAAATTTCAGGCGTAATGACGTGATGTTCAGCACCTGTGCAGGTAATGATGACATCAAATCCGCCTTGGTAAGTCTTCAATTCCGTTAATGGATGAGCCATACCCCGCAAGTCGTTGGCAAGCGTTTGTGCTTTTTCAATGGATCGGTTAAAGACCACAAACTTTTTAAATCCATGTTTCATTAAAAACCTGCTCATGGTGGTATTCGTAACCCCTGCACCAATGATAAGAATGGTCGCATCCAAAGGAATGTTCATTTGTTTCAATTGCTGGTAAGCCAAGGAAACGACGGAAACAGGTTTGGTAGCAATGGAGGTTTTGGTGTACACTTCCTTCGCGGTTTCAATGACATGGCGATTTAATATTCGAAACAGGTCGCCGGTTAATCCCCAGGTAAAACATTGTTCGTAGGCAAGGCGTACTTGGGTAATGATCTCACGTTCTCCAATCACCATTGAATCAATGGAAGAGGCCACAGACATCGCATGTTCTATGGCTTTCATGCCCCTGAATTTTTCAAGGTTAATCACACAATTGGTTAACGCATCCGCGCTCATAGCGGGACTCAATTCTTTTAAAAGGTTGTATAGCAACGTGTTGTCAACGGTTTCTGGTGTGACAAATGAAAACTCTACGCGGTTGCATGTGGTAAGGTAAAGCAATTCTTGAAAACCAAATTTATTTTTGATGTGGTTTAACCGCAGGTCTTGTTGGTCTACAGGAATGTGGAACAAGCCGATTTTTTCGACTTCAAATTGACGATGAGTTATCGCCAGTGTATGTAGATTATTCAACACCAATCACCCTTTTGAGGTACAAATTTCTATATTCACCACTTTGAAAGTGTCATAGAATTGTCATGAGGCTTTATTTAGAAGCAGAATAAATTACAACGTTGTTTCGGTGGGGATTTCTTGACAAAGTTCAACCAGTAATTTTTCGGTCGAATTCGGATGTAGAAAGGCAATTCGCTTGTTGTCGGCACCTTTTTTTGGATGCAAGTGGATTAATTCAAATCCTTCAGAAATGAGGCGTTGAATTTCTTGGTCGATGTCATCCGTTTCAAAGGCAACATGATGAAAACCTTTGCCTTTTTTCGCTAAAAATTTTGCAATGGGAGAATCCTCATGGGTGGCTTGGAGCAATTCAATTTTATTCATTCCAACGGTAAAAAATGCAGTCATCACCCCCTCTGAATCCACCCGTTCGGTTTTGTAACAAGGGGAATTGAGTAGTTTTTCGTAAATCGGAATGCTCTGTTCAAGGTCATCTACCGCAATACCCAAATGTTCGATTTTTAGCAGCATCAGTATTTAATAATTTTTTCTGTTTTGTTGTCGTAGTTGATGAAATAAATCCCATTCAACAATTCTGTACAATCCACCGATTGCTCAAACCCTTTCTTGAGCAAGTTGCCATAGGCATCATAGATTTCGTATTTTGTTTTGGCGGCTTTTCCGGAGGATTTAAAATAAAGCTGGGTCTTTACTTTGGATGGGGATTTTGTTACCGAAGCAATCTTTGAGGTAAATCCAACGCTTTTTGAATTTCTTCTTTGTCCGGTATTATCGACCTGAGAAACACGAATTTTATTGTATCCACTGGTGGGTACAATTTCAATTACATAGTTGTTTTCGGATTTGTATCCAGTTCCCTGAACTTCTGCTGCGGTAACCCAACGATCCCATTTGTATTGTTCAACATAATAGGGGAGTCGTCCAGATTCGTTTTTAGTAGACCATTTAACCTTCCCATCGGCACTTGCGGTGAGAGAGGTGATTTCAAAAGTGCTAAAAGGGAGCAATACTTCTGGATTTACAAACCTTGGGGTACAGCCTTCGGCATGGTCCAATTCAATGAATACTTCGTCTCCTTTTTTAAAATTGAACAACGATAAATCAATTTCAAAATGTTCGGTTTGAATGGAGGCAGGGAGTACATTTCCGTTGACCAATACTTTATTTATACAATACCCATAACCATCACTTTTGATGGGATTGTTGACAAAGACATTCATGCCTTCGAAATAACCCCCAATGGATAAAAGTTGATCCTGGGCAGAAATACCGGTTGAAAAAGCGATAAATAGAAAGGAGACAACAAATCGTTTCATGGTTTACAATATTATAACCTATAAGTTGATTTTACAACGGCACTGCGAAAGAAAATGTAATTTTGTGGCATGGAAGATTTTCAATCCTATTTTTCCATTTACAAATCCCTGCATATCATTTTCATGGTAAGTTGGTTTGCAGGCCTATTTTATATGGTACGTCTTTTCATTTACCATGTGGAAGCCAACGCAAAGCCAGAGCCCGAAAAAAGCATTTTAATTCAGCAATTTGCCATTATGCAAAAACGCCTTTGGTGGATCATCACGACACCGGCGATGGTGTTAACAGTGGTATTTGGCGTCTGCATGCTCGTTGCAAACCCAACTTTTTTATTGGCCCCATACATGCGTCTGAAATTGGGGTTTGTAGCCTTGCTCATTGTCTATCATTTTATCAGTCAAAAAATATATTTTGACCTCAAAGCAAATACCTTCTTTTGGTCGTCGGGAATGTTGCGGATTTGGAACGAAGTCGCTACCCTCATGTTGGTGATTATTGTTTTTATTGTGGTTTTAAAAGAGACCATGAATTGGATTTATGCGACCATCGGCTTTTTTTCAGTTGCTCTTTTATTAATGTTTGCGATTAAAATGTATAAATCATTCCGTAGAAATAAAGAAAAAGAATAGAAATTTTCAATTTGACCAGAAAGATTTGTTACATTTGCGCCAAATTTTCAGTGCAAGCAACGGTATAAAAATGAGAAACGTTCACCCCTTTTTGAAACTTGTTTTTTTGATTTTCTTTTCGATTTTCACTACGTTTTCAATGAAGGGAAGTACGAAGGAAGAATCCTTTAACGTAAGTGAATTCATTATGCATCACATCCAAGATGCGCACGAATGGCACCTGTGGGGTAAAGATTCATCCGCGACTTCAATTTATCTACCCGTTATCCTTTGGGACAACGGATTGAAATTGTTTAATGCAAAGCACTTGTATCATGGTGAAGCCATCCACATAGAAGGGGAAGAGCCGGTTCATTACACCGTTGGAACGGGAGCAGCGAAAGGTTACGCGCTTTGTCATGAAGAGATTTACAAAATTAAAAAGGGTGGGTTACAGTTTCATGAGGGTCATCCAACCAACGTTCATCCGATGGATTTTTCCATTACAAAGAATGTTCTTGCCTTGTTTATCGGCTCGTTCTTGTTGGTGTTGCTCATGGTGTCTACCTCTAATTTTTATAGAAAAAATGGAGCGGTTGCGCCAAAAGGATTGGCTAAGTTTTTAGAGCCTATCATTGTAATGGTGCAAGATGACATCGCCAAAGCAAACATTCACGGAGGAAAACATAAGCGATATGTAGGATTTCTTTTGACGGTCTTCTTCTTTATTCTCATCAACAATTTACTCGGAATGATTCCTGTATTTCCTGGAGGCGCCAACCTAACCGGAAACATTACCGTGACCTTTTTCCTAGCGGTTTGTACCCTTTTGATTACGGTCTTCAGTGGAAACAAAAACTACTGGAAACACATATTCGCTACACCAGGAGTGCCTTTGGCTTTGCTTCCCATTATGATTCCCATTGAAATCATTGGGATTTTCACAAAACCCTTTGCATTGATGATACGTTTGTTTGCCAATATGACGGCCGGACACATTATCGTTTTGGCCTTGATTTCAATTATCTTTATAAATAAATCTGAAGCTTGGGGATTGTTATCTGTGCCTATGGCTTTGTTTATTTCCGTTTTGGAATTGTTAGTTGCATTTTTGCAAGCGTATCTTTTCGCAACCTTGTCTGCTTTGTTTATCGGAGCAGCCGTTGAAGAAGATCATCATTAATTCGTAACCTTATAAAAATAGATACAATGGGAGTATTTGGTAGTATCGCAGCAATCGGAGCAGGTATCGCAGTTTTAGGCGCAGGTCTAGGAATTGGGAGAATCGGTGGTTCTGCAGTAGAAGGGATTGCACGCAATCCAGAAGCATCAGGAAAAATTCAAACTGCAATGATCATTGCAGCGGCCTTAATCGAAGGGGTAGCCCTTTTCGGTGTGGTTGTAGGTTTCCTTGGCGCGAAAGCATAAACAAGCATTTCCCCTGCGATTGGCAGGGGTTTGTTTTTATTTAAGGTTTTAAATTTAAGGAACTATGAGTTTAATTTTACCAGATTTCGGTTTACTGTTTTGGACAGGAATCACATTTTGTTTGTTGCTTTTTATCTTGGCTAAATTTGTTTGGAAACCCATTCTGAACGCAGTAAATGCACGTGGTCAAAAAATCGAAGAAGCTTTGTTGGAAGCAGAAAAAGCAAGACAAGAAATGAAAGCTTTACATGCTGAAAACGAAAGGATTTTAAAAGAAGCCCGAGCGGAAAGAGATGTCATCCTTATGGAGGCCAAATCTACATCTTTAGCGATGATTGAAGAGGCTAAAAACAAATCCAAATTGGAAGGTGTTAAAATGATTGAGGCAGCAAAAAAATCCATCGAACAAGAACGAAACGCTGCGATTTCAGAGATGAAATCAACCGTGGCAAACTTGTCCATCGAAATTGCGGAAAAATTGGTGAAAGAAACCCTTTCATCCGATTCAAAACAAAAGCAGTTGGCAGATCAATTGGCAGAAGAATTAAATTTTAATTAAGATGAACGCTTCGAAATCAGCAGGACGATACGCTAAGGCAATCTTGGAATTGGTTAATGAACAAGACTGTCTGCTTGCCGTTGAAAAAGATTTTGCATCCTTCTTACAAGTGGTCTCTTTGTCTGATGATTTGCGCATTTTTTTAAATTCACCCGTAGTACGTGGAGATAAAAAAATGTCTGTGTTAACCAGAATTTTCCCAGATTTCAATGCAATGACCTTGCGATTTTTTGCGCTTGTTGTTAAAAACCGTAGAGAAAGTCACCTCATTGAAATGGCCCATGCCTTCGAAGCACTCGTTCAAAATCAACGCGGAATCGTGCCTGGAACCATAACGTCCTCTGTACCGCTTTCCGCAGATACAAAGGCGTTAATCATTCAAAAAATCGCATCCTCATTTGAAGGTAAATTGGAATTAACAGAGGAAGTTGACGCTTCCTTGATGGGAGGTTTTGTTGTGCGTGTTGCAGACAAACAATTGGACGCTTCGGTTTCCAATAAATTAAATAAACTTAGACAAGAACTCGTAAATTAACTTAGAAAAAAGATAAAATGGCAGATTTGAAACCATCAGAAATTTCAGCAATCCTACGGGAAGAATTGGCAGGAATAAAAACAGCAGAAGAGCTTCAAGAAGTTGGTACCGTACTTCAAGTTGGAGATGGAATTGCACGTATTTTTGGATTGAATGGCGTACAATATGGTGAATTAATTGAATTCGACGGTGGGATGCGAGGAATCGCATTAAACCTTGAAGAAGACAATGTTGGTGCTGTATTGTTGGGTCGTTCTTCAGGTGTAAAAGAAGGAGATACCGTAAAAAGATTAGGAAGAATTGCTTCTGTTTTGGTTGGAGATGGAATGGTAGGTCGCGTAGTAGATACCTTAGGAAATCCAATCGATGGAAAAGGACCCATTGAAGGCGAATTGTATGAAATGCCAATCGAAAGAAAAGCACCAGGTGTAATTTTCCGTCAACCGGTGAACGAACCTTTGCAAACGGGAATTAAAGCCGTGGATGCAATGATTCCAATTGGAAGAGGTCAACGTGAGCTTATCATTGGTGACCGTCAAACAGGTAAAACCACCGTGGCCATCGATACCATCATAAACCAAAGAGAATTTTATGACCGAGGTGAACCTGTATTTTGTATTTATGTAGCCATTGGTCAAAAAGGATCTACCGTCGCTGGAATTGTTAAAAAATTAGAGGACGCAGGGGCAATGGCTTATACAGTTATCGTTGCTTCCAATGCTTCTGACCCAGCACCGATGCAGTTTTATGCACCAATGACCGGAGCAGCGATTGGAGAGTATTTTAGAGATTGTGGTAACCCTGCATTGATCGTTTACGATGACCTTTCAAAACAAGCCGTAGCTTACCGTGAAGTTTCCTTGTTGCTAAGACGTCCACCGGGCCGTGAGGCATATCCTGGAGATGTATTCTACCTTCACTCAAGGTTACTTGAACGTGCTGCGAAAATCATTGCTGATGACAACATTGCCTCGCAAATGAATGATTTACCTGAATCTTTGAAGTCAAAAATCAAAGGTGGAGGTTCACTTACCGCATTGCCTATCATCGAAACACAAGCAGGTGACGTTTCCGCATACATTCCTACCAATGTGATCTCCATTACCGATGGACAAATATTCTTGGAGTCTGATTTATTCAACTCAGGTGTTCGTCCTGCAATTAACGTGGGAATTTCGGTTTCGCGCGTTGGAGGTTCCGCTCAAATTAAATCCATGAAAAAGGTAGCGGGTACGTTAAAATTAGACCAAGCACAATACCGAGAATTGGAAGCTTTCGCGAAATTTGGTTCGGACTTAGACAACGCTACCAAGGCAGTTTTGGACAAAGGTTCCCGAAATGTGGAAATCTTGAAACAACGTGAAGGAGACCCTTATCCAGTGGAAAAACAAATTGCAATCATCTATGTAGGAACCAAAGGTTTGATCCAAAAAGTTCCTGTAAATAAAGTGAAAGCGTTTGAAAAAGAATTTTTGAATTATGTTGAAAATCAACATGCAGATGTACTTGCAGCATTGAAAGCAGGTAAATTTTCAGATGAATTGACGGATGTGTTGGCAAAATGCGCCAAAGAAATTGCAGATAAATATTAATTTTTTTTAGAACGCTAAATGGCTAACCTTAAAGAAATACGAAATCGGATAAGCTCGGTGAAGTCTACCATGCAGATTACCTCTGCTATGAAAATGGTTTCTGCTGCCAAGCTTAAAAGAGCCCAAGACGCCATCATTCGACTTCGTCCTTTTGCTTCCAAACTTCGAGACATCCTAGAAAATGTAAGTGGTACATTGGATCTTTCCGAGAACAAGTATGCAATGAAAAGGGAGGAAAATCGCGTGTTGATCATCGCCATTACCTCTAACCGAGGACTTTGTGGTGGATTCAACAACAACGTCATCAAAAAAGTGCAGTTCTTGATCAAAGATACCTATGCACAAAGTGACGTAAAAGTCCTTTGTCTTGGTAAAAAAATAAAAGATGTCATCAAGAAAACCGATCACTACTACATCAATGAGCACATTGCACCCTTAGAAGATGTCTTGTTGGATTTGACTTTCGAAAAAACAGGGTTGATTGTTGACCAGGTAATGCAATTGTTTTTCGATAAAGAGTTTGATAAAATTGTTGTGGTTTACAACCGTTTCCTTAATACGGCCAATCAAATCGTTGAAGTTGAACCCTTCCTTCCCATTGAACCGAGTGTAGGGACAGAAAATACGGCAACAGATTATATTTTTGAGCCAGGAAAAGAGGAAATTGTCTCTGAGTTGATTCCTAAATCACTAAAAACACAATTGTTTAAATCACTTCTTGATTCCACCGCTGCTGAACACGGCGCACGTATGACGGCAATGCATAAGGCAACTGACAACGCTTCGGAAATCAAGAAAAGTTTGACCTTGTCATACAACAAAGCACGTCAGGCAGCCATTACCAACGAAATTCTCGAAATTGTGGGCGGTGCAGAAGCCTTGAATGCATAACTTGGCATTAAACGGCAGTACATGAGTGACCTAATAAAGATTCTTATCGTTGACGACCACAAGCTCATAAGTGAAGCATGGTCGAGTCTATTAAAGGATGCTCCACAAATTCATGTGTGTGGAACTGCAGATTCCGAAGAAACAGCTTTTGATCAAAGCATCGTATATAAGCCAGACATTGTTTTGATGGACATCAACCTAGGGAAAGGTTCAGGCTTAAACGTTTCTAAGCGCATCTTTGACAGCCTTCCTAAAACAAGAATCATTGGACTTTCTTTGCATGATGACATTACCTATGTAAAGAAATTTCTTTCCTTGGGGGCTAAAGGTTATTTGACCAAAAACACCACAAAAAGTGAATTGATCAGCGCAATTCATGCGGTGTATAAAGGGGAGGTCTACATTGCAAACGAAATTAAAGACCGCTATTTTGCATCTTTGCTCAATGTGGATGACAGTGAAAAGAAGGATCTTACCATGAAGGAGATTGAAATAGTAAAACTCATCGCTCAAGGAAATACTTCAAAGGAAATTGCGGATGCATTGTTTGTTTCTCCGCGAACCATCGAAACCCACCGACATAACATCCTAAAAAAATTAGAATTACCCAATGCAGCACAATTAAGCAGCTGGGCAAAAGACAAAGGATACGTTTAAGAGATGGTCGGACCGGCTCCAAAATCAAGGTCGTCGGTTATTGCACTTAATGAACCTGTATGGTTTTCTGCCATCAACAACATCCCCTCTGAAACCACTCCGCGTATTTCCCTCGGGGGAAGATTCATGAGCACAACAACGGTTTTTCCTAAGATTTCTTCAGGTGTATAATGCGCAGCAATGCCAGAAACAATGGTGCGTTCGTCAATGCCTGTGTCTACCGTTAAAACCAATAACTTATTTGCTTTTTCCATCTTTTTTGCTGCCGTTACCTTCCCCAATCTGAAGTCCATTTTTTGGAATTCTTCAAAAGAAACGTTCGGTTTAACAGCTGCGTAGGTCACTTTTTCTTCCATTGGAATCAGTTTGGATTTTTCTATTTCAATCCACTCATCGGTGATTTTTTCAAACAAGATGAAGGGGGCCCCGATTTGGTTTCCTGGAATGATTGACGTTTCATGACTTCCCCATTCTCTAGCGTCAAGGTTTAGCAATGAGATAAGTTTCTGCGCAGTTTGAGGTAAAAACAAGCGCGCAGTCAAGGCCAATTGCTCTGTGATTTTTAAGGCAACAAACAGGATGTTTTTTACCCCGTCCGGATGGGTTTTAATTAATTTCCAAGGTTCCTTCTCTGCCAGGTATTTGTTACCAATGCGGGCAATCGACATCATTTCTTGTTGCGCTTCCCTGATTTTATATTGATACATTAAGGTCGAAATTCGCGCTGACACTTCATGGATTTCTTGAATAATCGCGGTTTCTTCTGCGTTTAATGGCTCCGGGGAAGGGATGACACCCTCGTAGTATTTGTGGGTGAGAACCACAGTTCGATTTACAAAATTCCCTAAAATGTCTGCCAATTCCGAATTGATACGGGTTTGGAAATCCAACCATGTGAATTCAGAATCTTTGTTTTCTGGTGCAATGGAAGTAAGTACATATTTTAGTTCATCAACCTTTTGAGGATAATTTTCGAGGTATGAATGCAACCAAACGGCCCAGTTTCGGGATGTTGAGAATTTGTTGCCTTCTAAATTTAGAAATTCGTAGGCAGGTACATTTTCTGGCAAAATAAAATCGCCGTGAGATTTTAACAGGATGGGGAAGATAATTGCGTGGAAAACAATGTTATCCTTGCCAATGAAATGAATGAGTTTTCGGTCTTTTGCCTCTTCTTTACACCAATAGTCCCTCCAGTTTTTACCATGGTCTTGGGCCCATTGTTGGGTGGCAGAAATATAGCCAATGGGAGCATCCAACCAAACATACAAAACCTTTCCTTCAGAATCAGGCAATGGCAGGGGAACACCCCAATCCAAATCGCGTGTCATGGCCCTGGGTTTCAACCCTGAATTGATCCAAGACATACATTGTCCAATGACTTGGTTTTTCCATTTCTTGGGGTCATGTTGAGAGATTCCATCCAACATTCCATTTTGAATCCAATCGGTAAGCCACGATTCGTGTAGGTTCATGGGTAAATACCAGTGCGATGTTTCTTTAAGAACGGGGGACTGTCCCGACAATGTCGATTTTGGATTGATAAGTTCCGTTGGACTTAAATCTGAGCCACATTTTTCACATTGGTCACCGTAAGCGCTCTCGTAAGCGCATTTAGGACAAGTGCCCGATATGTAACGGTCAGCTAAGAATTGATGAAAGGATTCGTCGTAGTATTGCATGGAACGATGCTCCTCAAAAACGCCCTTGTTGTGCAAGGTGGTAAAGAAATCAGAAGCGACTTCATGGTGTAACGCTGAAGAGGTTCTGTGAAAAACATCAAAGTTAATTTCGAACTTATTAAAGGTATCCTTAATGAGATGATGGTATTTGTCTACGATTTCCTGTGGGCTGATTCCTTCTTTCTTTGCCCTTAGGGTGATGGCAGCGCCATGTTCATCGCTTCCACAAATAAACAACGCATCGTGTTGGTTCAGTTTTAAAAATCGCACAAAAATATCTGCAGGAAGGTAAACCCCTGCGATGTGGCCGAGGTGAAGGGGACCATTCGCATAAGGAAGAGCAGCGGTTACGGTAAAGGCTGTTTTTGACATGTTCGCAAAGATAATTCAAGTTCTTCGTATACAAAGCGGTAAAACAAAAAAAGGGGCCGAAGCCCCTTTTCAATGTGTAGGAAATGAATTATTTTTTCACAACGTTGAACTGAGCGGTCTTACCATTTTCAAGTGTTACATTGAAAAGATAGAGTCCATTGTTCAATTCTTCCATTCCGAAGTTTGCAGATCCTTGGTTCAAGGTAATGTTTTTGTTTGAAACCACTTTTCCTGTGATGTCTGTTACAACCACATTGGCTGTTCCTTCAGCGTCAATTCTGATGGTTACATTGTCAGATGTTGGATTTGGGTAAGCATTTCCATTGATTTGTGTTCCTTCATTTAATCCGATGTTGTTTTTATCGATTACGCGAAGTACCAATGAATTTGGAGTATCTGCTCCGAAACCAGCTGCAAAATACGCAAGGTCATTTTCAACAGGCGACATTGGTTGTGCGTACCAGTTATAATTCCACGTATGGTCTCTTCCTCCTTCAAATCCGAAGTAAAGGTTTAGGTTAACTGTTTGAGCACACGCTAAGTAACGCACGTTATCTTGCAATACAACCGGTTGGTCAAAAGCACCGTAAACCAAATCACCTTGAAGGTCACTTGTATATTGGTAGAATCCACCTGCTACTTGCGTTAAGGTGTTAAAACCAAAATTAGCATCGTTTAAGTCGGTGAAAACATCTTCCCATTTGTATAAATTCAAAACGATTTCTTCTCCTGTCAAAAGCACAGCGGAAGCGGCGCTCGTGGTAGCTGCGAAATGAAGTCCAACCGCTGCGATTCTGCTGGCATTTGGGTCTTTCAATACAGTACAGATTGAATAGGTAGAGTTGTTGGTGCTTGGTCTAAAGAATTGCGTAGGATTTGCATTTCCTGTGGTGGTATCCATGTTTGCAAAACTGTACAATGAATCTTGAATCACGAAATCGTAACTTAAGGAATTGTCAGCAACATAATCATCAGAGGTACCTGCCGCTAAGGTAACGGTATAAGTCAACGTATAACGTCCTACAGGGTAGTTAGCCAATGAAAACTGAGGTAGGTTTTGCGCTTGTGTAGGGTCTACATCTAAACTGTCACCTGAAGCCAAATTGATGTTGTTGATGGAGTTATTGTACACAACACTTCCAGAAGGATTGGTAACGGTAGCATTTAAAGTCATTCCGTTTTGTGATTGGTTACCGAAGTTATAAACCCTGGTGCCTAAATCAAAATTGAATTCAGTTCCATTTTGAGCAAGGAAAGAAACCACAGCGCCTTGTTTTGGGATCAAGGTCGTAGAAGCAGTTAATCCTGCATCGTTAGGATACAATCCCGTTTTGTTTCCCATGAAAACAACCACTGCGCCACTTGCCATTTGGTTAACCAATGTAGCACCTGCTGCATTGTCAATCATCACAACTGGAATGGTAACGTTTGCACCATCTACACCAGGACCCATTGAAATCACCCCTGGATCACGGTTCACAATGATTACTCCAACCGCACCTGCATTTTGTGCATTGAACGCTTTGGCACCAAACTCACATGTGTTTCTGTAAATCACAGCGATTTTACCTGCCAAGTTGTTTGTTAATGGATTACATCCTTCTTGCGAAATGGGATGTCCTTGAGCATTTGTACCTGGGGTACCGTCTTCAACCAACATCAATGTGTCTTCCACAAACGTGTTTGGTATGGTAAAATCTGGGGTTCCCCAACCACCTGATGGCGCGGCCCAAGAAAATGGATAATTGCCAGCGATAGGCGCAGGAGAAATTCCAGCGACAATAACTTGGGCGGATGCATAAGCTGTGAATAACAGCGCGCTTAAAGAAAGTAGTAATTTTTTCATTCGTTGGTTTTTAGAATTTTTAACTCGGTCGAAATTAATAATAAAATCTTTAATTAACAAAAGATTAACCTTAGAGATTATTTACAAAAATAAAGAATGATGTAAATGAGCCCTGCAAGCGCTGCACTCACTGGAATGGTCAGAATCCAAGCCCACAATAAATTGATGGTAACACCCCAACGAACGGCACTTAGACGTTTGGTGGCCCCTACGCCGATGATAGATCCGGTGATGGTGTGTGTAGTGGAAACGGGAATCCCGAAATTTGAAACGGTAAACAAGGTCAACGCACCAGCGGTTTCGGCACAAACCCCTTCGAGTGGAGTGACTTTGGTTATTTTGGTTCCCATGGTCTTAACAATTTTCCAACCGCCAAACAAGGTTCCTAAACCAATCATAAGGTAGCATCCGAAAGCAATCCAATTGGGCATTGTTTCTGAATGAACTTTGGTCTTTAATTTATAATCAGACAAAAGGTGAAATTTTGAATCTACCATGGAGGCAAACACCCCATTTTTAGGATAATCACGCATCAACGTTTTTCCTTTGAAAATCACTTCTTTCGTTGAGGCATCGTAGATTGAATCTCCGTAGGAGTAAACTTGCAGACTTTCCAATCCTTTTTCAATTACTTTTTTCGAAGGGTAGTTGGGGTTCCATTGAGAGGTTTTTTTACCTTTTTCCGTATAAATCTCACAATTTCGTTTGGCATCAAACACCCTGTCGTGGTCGGCGTAATAGAGTTTGTTGTCAATTACCGCAACTTCCGGTTTGAATTTTTTTAATTTCCCTTCAGGGTTTTTATATTCGACTTGAAGGATTTCCGTAATCTGAAAATCTTTAGAGATTTCATTTTCCTTCCCTTCTTTTCTGGCCGTATTGCCATAAACCAATAATGCAGCGCAAATGATCCCCATAACTTTTTGGGAATCTGCTCCTCCATGACCCAATGAAAACGCAGCAGAGGAAAGCAATTGAAGTCGCTTGTGCATGTGTGATTCTCTTAAAGCGGAAGGTTTGTTTCTAAAACGAATGTAGTGGTAAGAATACACCGCAATAAAGGTTGAAATCATACCTATTAATATGTATTTCATTATCGGTTTCATGTCGACATATTCCATCATGTAGTTCATAACAACAATGGTTATGGTAGAAAGAATGAGAATAACCAACATTTTTTTCCAAAAATTTCGAGAGATCGTGACTACCGTTATCAAGTAGGATATCACACCACCAATCAAAGGCGCTAAGAAAATGAAAAGGATGATTATTAAAATTTCCCTTCCTTGAATTACACTAAACCCTTCGGCTAAAGATCCTTTCGCTATGGCAACATGGGTGATGGCAGCACCGGCAAACCCTCCGATCAACGTGTGCGAAGAAGAGGATGGAATTCCCAATCTCCAAGTCAACAAATTCCAAATGGTTGCTGCGAGCATACCCGCCAGAATTACCCACAAATCGATGGCTCCGTTGTCTACGGTTTTTGCAACGGTATTTCCAACGCTCATGTCGAAAACCCAAAAAGCCAAAACATTGAAAAAAGCAGCCCAAACCACTGCCTGTAAAGGAGTTAAAACTTTGGTAGATACTACGGTAGCAATTGAATTAGCGGCGTCGTGAAACCCATTGACCAAGTCGAACAATAATGCAATTACAATGACAATGATGAGTACGATAAACATGATGGCCCAAAGTTAAAATAAATTAGGCATACTTGACCACAATTGACTCGATAACATTTCCTGCATCCTCACATTTGTCAGTTGCCGATTCGAGTACCATGTATAATTCCCTTCTTTTGATTAATTCTTTGGCGTCAACATCAGAATCGAAGAGTTTTTCGATGCTCATGTCAAAAATCTCATCGGCACTGTTTTCAAATTTATTGATACGGATAACGTATTCAATGATTTTCTCAGTGTCCTTAAGGTTTCGTAGGCTGGTTACTGCTGAACAAACCGCAGAAACAGATTCTTTAATCGCAATCGTAGATTTTTGAATGCCCTCATCTGAGATGGGATCTATTTTGTAAAAATTTATTTTTTTACCTGCAGCATAAACGAAATCTGCGATGTCGTCTAAAGAAGTGGCCAAACTGTGGATGTCTTCTCTGTCAAAAGGGGTGATAAAATTCCTTCCCAATTCGATAAAAATCTTGTGGGTTGTATCGTCGTTTCGATGCTCTAAATCTTGCATTTCTTGAATGATCGAAGCGCGAACATTAAAATCTGGTTCATGCACCAATTGCACCAATTTCCCTGAGATCTCGCTCAAATTGTTGCTTGCTTCCTCAAACAAGGTGTAAAACACTTTGTCTTTAGGTAAAAAATAACTTAAAATTCCTGCCATTCTAAAAAAGGTTTGACAGCAAATGTAAGTGCTAGTTCTTTACTTTCAAACGCTGTGAAAAGGTTTAACCTAAACATAACATTTATCAACAAAAAAAGGAGCCGAAAGCTCCTTTTGTTAATAAAATAGTAAAATAACTACTTGGCAGCGAGGTATTTGTCCAATACAACCTCCCAATTAACAACGTTAAAAAATCCGTTGATATAGTCTGGTCTTCTGTTTTGATAATGAAGGTAATAGGCATGTTCCCAGACGTCCAAAGCCAATATAGGCGTGCCATTACATCCTTCTCCCATCATTGGATTGTCTTGGTTTGCTGTAGAACAAATTTCAAGTTTCCCTTCTTTAACACACAACCAAGCCCAACCCGATCCAAACCTTGAAATGGCTGCTGCTGAAAACAATTCTTTAAAGTGTTCAAAGGAACCAAAACTGCTTTCGATTGCCGATTCAAGTTCTCCGGAAGGTTGGCCACCATGGACAGGACTTAAGATTTCCCAAAAGAAATTATGGTTCCAAAATCCACCGCCATTGTTACGAATCGCTGGAAGGTCTTTACAGTTCAGCAAGATTTCTTCGATGGTCATGGATTCCATTTCCGTCCCTGCGATTGCATTGTTAAGGTTGTTGATGTATGCTTGATGGTGCTTGCTGTGATGTATTTCCATCGTTCTCGCATCAATGTGGGGCTCTAATGCATCATATGCATAAGCCAATTTAGGTAGTTCAAAAGCCATAATTATTTTTTTTTACAAAGGTAAAAATTTGTAGCTGAATCCGCTTGATTATAAAACACCTTTTGCTTTTAAGGCTAGGTATTTATTTATCACATTGGCAGATAATTCTGAAGGGTGGGTCAGAATCGTTTGTATGCCCATCGCATTTAGTTGTTTGGCCATTTTTTGCTTGTCGGTAATCATCTTTCCTGCAACCAGTCCTTTGTAAAAGGAATCTGCATTTTTTGGGGGGAGGTTGGCAAAATGCTGAAGGTCTTCATTGATGAACATAACGAGCACAAGAAGATTCTTTTTCTTCATTTGAAGTAAATAGGGCAGCGCCCGTTTCAAGGTAAAGTGATTTTCAAAATTGGTAAAGAGCAGTAAAAGTGAACGGTTTTTTACTTTGTCGTTCACATGCTGCTGAAGCAGTTCATAATTGGAATCGCGGAAAAAAGTTTGTTGGTTATACAGCAAATCCATGATTTTTTTCAGTTGGGTCTTTTTATTTTCAGCGACCAAAGAAGCGCCTAATTTGTGAGAGAAGGTAAACAACCCAACCTTGTCACTTTTGATCAAACAGATGTTTGCCAATACCAATGCCGAATTAATTGAATAGTCCAGCATGGTTAGTCCATCGCTTTGCATTTGCATGACTCGGCCTTTGTCTACGATGCAATAAATATTTTGCGCTTTTTCTTCTTGGTACTGATTCACCATGAGTTCGTTTTTTCGACTCGTAGCTTTCCAATTGATGGATTTTATTTCATCACCTTGAACGTAGTTTCGGATTTGTTCAAATTCTTTGGTCATCCCAATGCGTCTAATGCGTTTGATTCCAGATTGCACCTTGCTCTGCTGAAACAACATTAATTCATATTTCTTCATTTGGATAACAGATGGGTAGACATGAATCGGGTTCGCATGGTCATATATAAAACGTCGCTCAATGAATCCAAAAAGTGAATGCACCAATAGGTAAGTGTCCCCGAAAGAAAACACCCCTCGTTTTTTGGGCGTATATATATAGGTATGTGTTACCGATTCTTGGGGTTTTATTTTGTCGGCGAAAAACAGCTTTCTTTCAGCCATTTCCGTTGGAAAACCCTCGTAAAGAACATATTTAAAGGTAAAACCACTGGTGTTTGTCAAGGTAACCGATAGGGTATTCTCATCCCCTAAGCTCAGGCGTTCTTGGTATTTTTTCTCATACATAGGTTTTTTGATGAATAAAAAGACCATCAGTGCATCGGCGAGACTCAATATACCCATCCCCCAAAAAACGAATTCGGACAACCAAACCAAGTCTTTGCGGACAAACCCACCCGCTGTCACCAGAATGGCACAGGCGTAACAGATAAAAAAACGTCTAGTAATCCGAATTTCCTTGAACATTGATTACCTAGGGATTTCTATGGTTGCAAGAATTTCTTTAATGATTTCCTCAGGGGTAATCCCTTCCATTTCTGCTTCTGGCGTTAAAATGATCCGATGGTTCAATACCGGTGCAGCGATGTATTGGATGTCCTCAGGCGTTACAAAATCTCTTCCCCGTAAGGCTGCAATTGCTTTGCTCGCGCGCATCATGGAGAGGGAAGCCCTTGGGGACGCGCCCAAATAAATTTTTGCATGGCTCCTTGTCCGATGGGTAATTGCTGCAATGTATTTCAGTAAATTCTCCTCTACCGTTAACGCTGAAATGACATGGTGAATTTTTTGGATGTCCTCATGGCTAAAAATGGGTTGAATGGACGAGACATCTACTGGACCGTTATGGGATTTGTATCGAATCAGAATTTGTTCTTCTTCCGCTAAAGTCGGGTAACCGATTTTTATTTTAAAGATAAAACGATCCAATTGGGCTTCAGGTAAACTGTACGTTCCTTCTTGTTCGATGGGGTTTTGGGTGGCAATGACCAGAAAAGGAAAATCCATTTTGTATTGAATTCCGTCGTAGGTAATTTGACGTTCTTCCATCACCTCAAACAACGCCGCTTGTGTTTTGGCAGGGGCACGGTTAACCTCGTCAATCAGGACAATGTTAGAGAAAATCGGACCTTTTTTGAACACAAATTGAGAATCTTTCATGTTAAAAACACTGGTTCCAAGAACATCCGAAGGCATTAAATCGGGTGTAAATTGAATCCTCGAAAAATCAACTTTGAGCATTTGCGCGAGCAGCTTAGCGCTGAAGGTTTTTGCCACCCCGGGGACACCTTCCAAAAGCATGTGCCCGTTAGAGAATACACCGGCAAGTAGCATTTCTACCAACTCATCTTGACCGATGATGTACTTGCCAATTTCCATCCGGATGTCGTTTACCTTTTGGGCAATCCAGATTAGATTTGAATCGTTTCGTTCAAAATTCAATTTTTCGTTTTCTTGTAATTCACTCATGGTTTCGTTTTATTTTTATATAGGTAAAGGATCAATTCATCCCAATCTTGAGGTTGGAGGTCAATTTTAGTCTTTGTAAAGATCTTAGTTTTGGTTTGTATCTCGATCAAATCTCCTTCGTTAATGTATTTCAACCCTACTTCTTGTGAGGTGCCAAGCAACGAGAAGCATTGGCTGCGGTCGGGAGAAACGATTAAATAAGGCATTTGCAGTCTTAACATCGCGAGTCCTAAGGCCAACCCTCCAAAAGCCATTAGAAAGGGTCCCGCTTCATTCGATTTACTGGAAAGGTAAAACCCAATGACCAAAGTAAATGTGGCTAGGAAAAACACAACAGAGGTGATCCAAAGGTTTCGGCGAACGGTCAATGGAAATTGAAGTGGATTCTGTTTCGTTTGAAGTAATCCCGCCTCGTGATAAAAGGCATGGCAAGAATCCGCTGTTTGGTAAACAAAGGGCATTTCAACTTCAAAGTCATAGTGATTTAACTCATGCACCAATTTCTCAATCTTGGAGCGGTGCACGTTCGACTTGGTCAACAAATAATCAATTTGTGTTTCTGTATCCAACTTGCTGATGTCAAAGTAATAACTCCGTTGGATGGTGTGGTAAAAGTTTTGTTTCAACAAGGAAAAAGCGACATCTGGCGACTCATGTGACCTGTAAATTGAACTGAGTGTGGTAACATAATTTCGGGTCACATTGATGGGTTTTTCTTGCAGAGGAACCACCGTACGGGTTCTCCTTCCGAAAAACACCACAAACAAGAACAAGCCAAAAAGAGCTGCCCACATTGCATTTTTTAACGGTGGATTTTCATTAATGAGCCTTAGCGGACTGTTTTTGTCGCCGTTTTGTTTGCTTTCGCTTGGGAAGTAAGGACTCCACTGAAGGTTCGCAAACGAAACAAAGTAAATGGATTTGGCTTGGGGTAGGTGCGCGACAAGGTATTGTGCATGTGCCAACCCATCGGGATTTAGAAATTGATAATTCACCAAGGCCCTTGGTGCTGCGCTAAGGATGATTTTTCCCTTTCCATACTTGCAAAATCCTTCCGTGGTTAAACCATGAATGGTACCCAGGGGATTCAGTACCTTCTTGGGATCCCTGAATGCATGCCATTTCCCATAAAGGGTATCCGCTTGAAACAAACCAAACAAGTGGAAGGTACGGGTTTGGATTTTTTGTTGCCAAGCCGGTGATTGTGTTTTAATGTCCAGTTTTCTTTGGTAGAAATAGGGGGTTTCATGGTCTGAAAGTACAAGATCCAAAAACCAAGAATAGGTTTTTTCACTGGAAAGCAATAGGGTAGCCCCAGAAATTTCGACCTCTTTAAGCAAACTTTTGAATTGTGCTTCCTCCAAGGTAATGGTGTCACCTATCAGGACATACACATTGGGTTCGTGCTTGGTAATGGCAGAATCTAAATACCTTTTGCTTTCAATGTTTAACAAATTACAATGTGGCGAATGTGTTTGTAACACGGTATTAAAATAGTAAAGTCCCAAAGGATCTTTGCTGTCAAACCCATATTTTACATCCCAATTGGAGCTTTTGATGTAGGTGACAGGTTCATTTTCCCCCGATGACCGAAGGAAATACAACACCAAGCCCACAAGGACAATGAAGCAAGCCACCCATATAATTAAAGAGGATCTTTTCATGGGTTTTGCGCGCGTAATTTTGTTAAAAATGCCGTGAGCTTGGGCCCAACTTCGTTAAATTTTTCTTGGTCGATTTCATATTCACCGTACCAAACGACATCAAATACATGGATGCACACTGCGAATTCCTTTTGCAAGCCCTTGTTTTTCAGTGTGTTTAAGTATTCGTGGTTTGTCTTTTCTTTCGCCCATCTGATTTGATTTAAGCGAATGAGTTCTTTTAAGATTAAGGTGAAATAGATGCGAACGGCTTCACGAAATTTTTCTTTTTTCAAAGCTTTTGCCAATCGATTTTCTAGGTCTGATTGGGTCACCACCTCAGGATTCCAATAGTTGTCTTGTTTTGAACCCCGCTTTTGCCATCGAATTCCCTTCTTAAACCGCTGGTAAAAAATCAAAATAAGGAGCGCAACGACAATGAATACCAAAATAACTTTTAGCAATCCGGTTGGGATTTTACCCAATTTGCCAATGTTTGGCTCATCAACATCGGGGCTTTCAAATTTCGGGACTTCCAAGAGTTCTGGTTCCTTGAGGACATTTTGTTTTTTTGCCTTAGCCTTTTTTAGGTACGCTTGATATTGGGTGTGTTTTCTTTCTAAAGATTTGTCTTCTTGTTGTTTTTGCGCTTGGGTTAAAAACTCATTACCCGGGCTGTCCGAGCTGGAAACAGACAAGGGCAGTTCTGAGCTAACCCAATTGTCATTTTCTTTGTAGGCCCCATTTCTTGGGTAGCTCGTGTTTTTGATGGTTTTCTCAATATTGCTTTTTTGTCCAAACAATACATTGAAAGGGAAAGCAAAGCAAAGCAATAGGTAGATAAAATTTCTATGCATCTGTTTCCATGTTTTCCTTCATGCGGTTTCGGTTTCCAAATTTTGGCAGTTCGCGCTGTAGCTGTATCGCTTCATGTTTCTCCAAGGTTGAAAAATAAGCCACGCATACATAAACACTCCAAAATACCACCGCAAAAAATACCAATAAACAATAAACGAATTGCCGTAAAACATTTCCCCAAAAGACAGTGTCTTCGCCCGTTTTTTCAATGAATACAGAGAGAATTCGCACCATGTGGTCTAGCAAATCAGGGACACCATCGTTGATGCTAAAAACAAATGCGAAGGGTTGGACCAAAACCGCCACAGCAAAGGTGCTTAGGAAAATGCCCATGAGAATAAAAAGATAGGAGCGAAATCCCAGGTTAAACCCTTTTTTACGAGCCTCCTTAAAAGTAATTGTAGGATTGGCTGCCGCAGGTGGCAAATAACAGAAAAAGGGCAAGATGAATAAATAGGGTAGAATCACATACCAAGGCAAGGCAAATATCGGGAGCAATAATAGGCAAACGGCAAGAAAGGTTCTAAAAAACACCTTCTTCAAATACGCCTTAAATGGAGGGGGTGCCATCTCCCCTTTGGTGAGAAACTGATGGTTGATAAAAAGAAATGTGATGCTAATCGCGAACATCCAAAAGAAGATAAGCAATGGGTCCAAGGCATTGTGAAGGCTATAACCCAACATAAATGACAATTGGCTGGACCAATCAAAAAAGTATACATAACTCATGTCTTCTGGGAAAAGATAGGCACGCAGATAAATGAACCCCAAAGCCGTCGGGAATAGCCATTTGAAAACTTTTTGAAGATAGGTACCTAAAAGGGAAAAGAAAAACACAAACGATTCACGGAAAACGACGCCAATGTTCCTGATCTTTAACAGGATGATTTTGGATTCGTTGGGTTGGGGTATTAAATCTTCTTCTGCTAATTTCTCCGGGTGTCTTCTGGCTTGAATTTGAGGAAGAAGTACAAACAAAAACAAAACAATCGCGAAGGAAAAGCAGATAATCAGCAGTTTACTAATGTCGGGAAGCGTGTCGTTATGACGGGTAACATAGCTTTCCAAATAACCGGCCAAGACAATGAATGGCAGTAAACTCAACATGATTTTTGCCCCCCTTGTGAAGGCTGCGCGAAACGCTTGTCCACGGGTGTAACCCCCTGGAAAAATCCAACCTGATCCCGCCGTGATGCCCGCCCCTCCTGCAAGGACAATACAAGATATTTCAAAGGCACCATGGATCCATATCCCTAAAAAACTCGTGATAAACAGGCCTTTTTGGTAGAACATGTTTTGAAAGGCACCGAGCATAATGCCATTTTGAAGCAAGAAATACTGCGTGAAAACCGTCATGAGGATGCCAGAGGCAAAGAGCAAAATGGAAATCATGAGGTTGTTGGTGGTAATGGTAAGAAACATTTGCATTTGCGTCGACCCTTCGTAAATGGCCAAGGGATTTCCTTTTTCAATGTTTTTCACCGTTAGGTCTACGTAATCTTGGCCAAGAATGGAGGCAATAAATTCAGGGTAGATTTCACTGGAAATCCATCCAAGCACTGCATAACCCAAAAAACACAAAAAGGCAAAACGCAAGGACCTCCGTGCTTTGTAAATTTCAATCGGTAAGTCTACGGTCCAGAAATTTAGAAAGGATTTAAAGGATTGTTTTTGGTATCGGTTTACCCCAATTAAGACTTTTTGGGCCAATTGGTTTAAGTAAATCCGAATGCTTCTACGTTGATAATAGGTTTGCGCAAAGCCTAAATCATCCGTGATGTCTAAATATAAATTGCTTAACTCCTCAGGATCGCTGTTGTTGGATCCTTGCATGGCCTCAAAGCGTTCCCATTTCTCTTTATTTGAACGGACAAAATGGCTTTCTTTCATGGAGGAATAAAAGTACTTATTTCAAACGAAAATTTGATTTAACTTCAAAAGTATCATGGTTTTTTTTAAGATTATCCCTAGAACTTCAAAATCTTTGTTTTCTCCGATGGAATTTTCCTAATTTGGTGCGGGCTTTTTCAATCGAGGGTATGGGGGATTTTTTAAGATGCGTTTTGTTTTTCTTTGCAAGTAACCTCGTGGTTGCCCAAATTCAGTTTACGCCCACTTTTTTACGTTCAGATTTTCAATTAGACCAATGGTATTCGCTTGGGGGTGATGATTCAGTTCAGGTGACTACCTTCAAATTTTATGTCTCCAACGTGCAATGCCAAGGCAGGTCGATTTCAGTGAATCCGCTTGACAATGTTTTTCTCTTGGATGCGGCGGATTCAAGCTCCTTAACGATTCCTACTTCACGTATTGAAAAGGAAGCGGATTTTACCTTTCATTTGGGTATGGACAGCAGTTTGAATACCTGTGGGTTTTTAGAAGGTCCCTTTGACCCCTTGTTGGGAATGTATTGGGCTTGGAATACCGGATACATTCAATTAAAAATTGCCGGCAGTGGACGTTTCGGAGGGGTACTAGTTCCTTTTGAATACCACATCGGTGGCTATCAGCATCCCAATGCTGCCTGTGAAAAAGTTGGCGTTGAAGTTGGAAATGAACCGATACAAATAGACATGCATCGATTTTTAAAATCCCTTCCTTATGCATCGGAACCAAGAATTATGCATCCTTGTCCCACAGCAAAGCGTATTCACCAAAATTTCGCGACGTGTTTTCATTGAAAAAATCAATCTTGCCCTTGTTTGTTGTGATATGCGTGTTGCTTTTAAGTTCAGCTTGGGAAGATGAAAGAGGTCTTTTTTACCAACCAGCGCATTGGCCAAAACCAACCTACGATTTCAAAAACAATCCCCTTACGGATGAGAAGTTCCTATTGGGCAAAGCGCTTTTCTACGACCCTGTTTTGTCCGTCGATTCTACCGTTTCATGCGCCAGCTGTCACCTGCAATACACCGCGTTTGCACATGTGGACCACGCCTTGAGTCATGGCATTCAAAGCCGGGTGGGTAAACGGAATGCGCCTGGGTTGATGAATTTGGCTTGGATGCCTGTTTTTCATTGGGATGGCGGTGTACTTAACCTGAATGCGCAACCGGTTAATCCCATCACCCACCCCGATGAAATGGGAAGCTCGCTTAAGGTTGTTTTGGCAAAATTAAATGGCAGTCCGGTGTATCAAAAAGCCTTTAAAGAAGTCTTCGAAACTGAGAAAATTGAAACCCATCATTTGATGAAGGCGCTTGCACAATTTACGGTGTCCTTGGTTTCTGCAAACAGTAAATACGACAAGGTTATGCGGAAGGAGAAAGGGATTCACTTTACCGAACAAGAGGAAGCAGGCCATCGATTGTTCCAAAAGCATTGCAACGAATGCCACAAGGCTCCTTTGTTTACCACCCACGAATTTAAGGCGAATGGCATTGGACTCGATCCGGCCTTGGCTGATTTTGGAAGAATGTCCATCACCCAAAAAAGCAAAGATTCTCTCTTGTTTAAAATCCCAACCTTGCGGAACATCGCCTATTCCTTTCCCTACATGCACGATGGTAGGTTTGCGAAATTGAAAGACGTAATTCAACATTATGCGACGCTTTCTGCTTCAAAGGGCTTGAAAAGCAAAGAATTTTCAAAGCGTCCCATCGCCTTGAACGACAACCAGCAAAAGGATTTGTTGGCATTCTTAAAAACACTTTCAGACACAGAATTTCTATTCAATAAAAAGTATTCGTTTTATTCGCTGAAAAGTAAGTAAGTATTTTCTACTTTTAGGGTCGAAATTAAAAAACCTACTATGAAAAGTACCTTTACCTTACTGCTTATTACCTTCGGAAATCTTTTTGTTGCTTTTGGGCAATTGAACCCGGGGATTACCTCATGGATTCTAAATACCAATGGAACTACAGGAAGCCATTACGTGCAAGGGAATTCAACCCCCATTGTAGACGCTACCCTTGCGAATGTTCAAATGGTACAGTATTCAACGAATTGGGTATATGTTACCACCACAGGGGTGCCTTCTTACATCACTGGACCCTTTTTAGATGGAAATCCGTCCTTGACATCCAACCAAAATGCAATATTTAAAATTTCTTTAAATCCAAGTCCAAATGCAGGTGTAGGTACCGCTACTTCTGGAGGAAACATTGGCATTTTCATCAATGGTGTTGCCATGTTTGATTACCGTGACGGTGTGGCTTGGAATTCAACTACCAATGCCTTGTGTGGTGGTTTGCCAGGAATGTCTCCTTGCCCAGGTGGAGCGGGTTCTTCTCAATCTTGGAACAGAGATGCAATCCTAGCGGAAAAAGGCGGATTTGATTGTTCAAAAGGACACCCAGCGAACGGGAATTATCACCATCACCAAAACCCAAGTGCTTTTGATTTAGACTTAACGGTAATCTCAAATGTGTGCAGCCTTTACGATGCGGACGGATTGTATGCCATTGATTCAACTACCCATTCTCCGTTGATTGGTTTCGCCTATGATGGTTACCCTGTATATGGTGCCTATGGATTTAAAAACGCAGATGGGACGGGTGGGTTAACGCGTATCAAATCTGGATACCAATTGCGAAACATTGCTACGAGAACCGTTTGGGCAGATGGAACAGATGTACCAGATGGTCCTGCCGTCAGCGTAACCTATCCATTGGGTTATTTTCGTGAAGATTATGAATTTGTAAGTCATCCGGGGGCTGCGGATTATTTGGATGAACACAATGGAAGATTTTGCATTACCCCTGAGTATCCAAATGGAATGTATTGCTACTTTGCAACCGTAGATGCCGAATGGAATTCAGCATACCCGTATTTGGTAGGACCTACCTACTACGGCGTGAAAACAGGCGCTAAAGTGAATTCGGTTACCGAAGCAACGACTACGTACAACCCAGGTGTTGGTGTTGACGAATTGGGTTTTACAGAAGTAAAAATTTTCCCGAATCCTACCAATGACATCCTAATCCTTCAAGCGGTTGGATTGTTAAAAGCAGATGTTTCTTTTACGTTAACAGACATTCAAGGGAAGGAAATCGCGACACAAACAATCGAAGCAGGTTCTACCATTGCCTTCTTCGACGTGAGTACGCTATACGCAGGAACCTATTTCGTATCTTATGCAGATGCCAATGGGAAAAAAACAGTTCCAGTTCTCGTACATTAAGTTTTCCTACCAAGGTTGCTTTTCGTAATTTTGGTGCATGCTATTACCTGAAAGACCCATTACCGATTGGCTTCCCTTAACCTTAAAGGAAGCTGAAAAGAGAGGTTGGTCGGAATTTGATGTAATTCTTATTTCCGGTGACTCCTATGTTGACCATCCGTCTTTCGGTACTGCTGTTATCGGTAGAATCATTGAAGATGAAGGATTTCGAATTGGAATTGTTTCACAGCCGAATTGGCGCGATGACTTACGCGATTTCAAGAAGATGGGAAAGCCCAAGTATTTCTTTGGGGTAACCTCAGGGTGTATGGATTCCATGGTCAATCATTACACAGCGAATAAACGGTTACGCTCTACAGATGCCTACACCGCAGGGGGTGAAGCCGGTTTTCGTCCGGATTATGCTTCAATTGTCTACGCCAAAATACTAAAATCGATTTACCCCGATGTTCCAATTTTGTTGGGAGGGATCGAAGCCTCATTGCGAAGGGTAACCCATTATGATTATTGGAAAGATGAATTGATGCCATCTATTTTAGTGGATTCTGAGGCAGATGCTTTGGTGTATGGAATGGGAGAACAACCCCTTCGAGAATTTTTACGATTGCTGAAGAAAGGCGTTCCCTTTCGACAAATCCAAACCCTTCCTCAAATTGCGTTTTTACAAGATCTAAGCGAACCTTTGCCGAAAAACAAAAATTGGGAAACCGTCTCCTTGTCGAGCCATGAAGTATGTTTGAATGACAAAATGGCCTACGCAGCGAATTTTAAAATCGTTGAAGTCGAGTCGAATAAATGGAGTGCGAATCGAATTACACAGGATGTAGGAAATCAACGTTTGGTGATCAATCCGCCCTACCAAACCATGAGCTCAGGCGAATTGGATGCTTCCTTTGAGCTTCCTTACACTCGCTTGCCTCATCCGAAATATAAAAAACGGGGAACCATTCCCGCTTTTGAGATGATCAAATTTTCCATTAACATGCACCGCGGCTGTTTTGGAGGTTGTAGTTTTTGCACCATTTCTGCCCATCAAGGGAAATTCATCGCCTCACGAAGTGAAAAGTCCATCCTGAAAGAATTAGACGAACTCACCAATCATCCAGATTTTAAGGGATACATTTCTGACATCGGTGGACCTTCAGCGAACATGTACAACATGAAGGGCAAAGACGAGTCCATTTGTGCCAAATGTGTAGCGCCAAGTTGTATTCACCCTGTGATTTGCAGCAACCTAAATACCTCCCACGCGGCAATGACCACGTTGTACCAAAAAATTGATGCCCATCCCAAGGTGAAAAAAGCGTTCATCGGTTCTGGAATTCGCTATGATTTATTGGTGGATGATTTTAACAAGAACAATGAAGATGGAAACCATGATGCATACATCGAACAAGTGGTTACAAGGCACATAAGCGGTCGATTGAAAGTAGCCCCCGAGCACACGGCGGATGCTACCTTGCGGGTGATGCGTAAACCGTCATTTAAGTATTTCCATAAATTCAAAGAAAAATACGACCTCATTTCAGAGAGAAACGGATTGAACCAACCCTTGATTCCCTATTTTATCTCTTCGCATCCAGGTTGTGATGAGGTGGACATGGCAGAGCTTGCCGCGGAGACCAAAGACATGGGTTTTCAGCTTGAACAGGTGCAGGATTTCACACCTACCCCGATGACGGTGGCAGAAGTGATTTATTACACCGGCGTTCATCCCTACACCCTCAAGCCCATTCGCACGGCGAAAACGAAAGAAGAGAAACAAAACCAAAACCGATTTTTCTTTTGGTATAAGAAGGAAAACAAGGCATGGATTTCAGAACGCCTGAATAAAGCCAACCGTTTGGATTTGAAAGAAAAATTAGTTGAGAATTTCGACAAAAGCACCAACCTTCCACCTTGGTTGGCCAAAAAACGAGGGAAGTAAATTGATTTCACCTGTCTTGTCCTGGAATAGGTTTACACAAAACGTGAAAAAAATGATAACAAGTAAACCAATTTTAGGACTACGGTCGAATAAAACCAATGTGATATTTTTTAGCGATGAAGAAAAAATCGCGATTAT